>Ga0209181_10000031_pt1 | contig 205919 bp, 177 predicted proteins | sample MAT05_FD_187208 | JGI IMG/M metagenome (GOLD analysis project Ga0209181, IMG submission 187208) | Freshwater microbial communities from Lake Fryxell liftoff mats and glacier meltwater in Antarctica - MAT-05 (SPAdes) (version 2) | ecosystem: Environmental > Aquatic > Freshwater > Ice > Liftoff...
GCTAGCGCAAAGAGATGTGCATCAGCGTGATCCAAGAACCCCTCTTCGGGGGGCAGGGGGGCTTTCTCTTCCGCTAGCGCAAAGAGATGTGCATCAGCGTGATCCAAGAACCCCCCTTCGGGGGGCAGGGGGGCTTTCTCTTCCCCTAGCGCAAAGAGATGTGCATCAGCGTGATCCAAGAACCCCCCTTCGGGGGGCAGGGGGGCTTTCTCTTCCCCTAGCGCAAAGAGATGTGCATCAGCGTGATCCAAGAACCCCCCTTCGGGGGGCAGGGGGGCTGGAAGGCTCGTACTTCTCCCTATCAAATCCTCAATCATCCCCTCCAATCCCATTTGTCTTCCATCATCCGGACTATAAATCCGGGTGATGCCATAATTATGCAATTCTTCAATTTCTGATGGTAGGATGGTTCCTCCACCTCCTCCAAATATTTTTATATGGCCGCTACCGTTATCATCCAGCAGGTCTTTCATGTATTTAAAAAACTCTACATGGCCGCCCTGGTAACTGGTAATGGCGATGGCCTGCACATCTTCTTCAATGGCACATTCCACAATTTCATGTACGCTTCTGTTATGTCCCAGGTGAATGATTTCTGCTCCCTTCGATTGCAGGATGCGGCGCATGATATTGATGGCCGCATCATGCCCGTCAAATAATGCGGCGGCTGTTACAATCCGAACTTTATTGCCAGGTATGAAACTCATGAATAAACATTTAGGCACGTAGCGTGCAGTGGATATTTTTAAACCTTAATGTATCTATGTGGACTAATTGCGAATCTCAACAGTATTATACCAAGGCGACCTCCTATACCTACTAATGAATGATAGTATGGAATGGCGCCAGGGGTTTTGCAGAAGCAGATAAGCAAACAATGAAACGTAAAAATACAGATAATACAATGGAAAAGTTAACAGTTGTTAGTTTTTATCGCCGGGAGTTTTACGGGTGAGCATTTTGGGAATGTCAAACATAATCGCTGCTGAAAAATTGAAGGACCTGTGGTCAATATATCGTTTGCTCAACAGGGTGGAAAATCCAAACTGGTATTCAAACTGAATACCCGGCAATTTTTTAAAACCAATGGTATTTGTAAAGGCAGGTTCCCAAAAACTGCGGGCCCCATAAGAAAGGCTGTCTAAATGATAATTATACAAATCATCCTGGTTGTAATCTGTTTTAATATTACCAAATTTGATAAAACTCAATCTTGTGGAAACTGAAATGGTAAAATGGCTGGTGGGTCTGAACATCATCGCAGGTTGCAGATAGAATTTGGTAACCTCCGTTTGATGCGTTTTCCTGTAAATATTATTGTTACGATCTTTTCCATTATCTGTAAGATTAAATTCCCCCTTTCCAATACCGCCAAATACCTGGAACAGCACCTTGCCCCGGCGATGCAGCGATTTAAAATATCCCACGCCAAATTCGGCGAGATTTCTTTTATAGTTAATTACGGAACTATCTATCCTGCCAACTTCTGAATCGCCGTTATTGCTTTCTGTTCGTTTAAAATAACCGGCCTGTATTGCAAAATTATTACTGATGGCATAGGCTCCCTGCAGGTCGAAGCCACGGCTCTTACTTTCATTTGTTCTATTGTTGGAAACAGATTTTTCAGAAAGATTGGAAGATAGCATTGCTGATAATTTACTGTCTCCTTTTTGCACCAGCACGGGCACATTATGAGCCGAAGGGCTATACATGTACCTGGGAGTATAGCAGGAAGCCAGTAAAATCAGTAAGGCAGGGATTAGGAAGACAGTTCTCATCAGTTAGTATTTTACTTCGCAAGGGATAAATTTGTGATTTCGCCTTTTGTACAATAAAGATAAAATGTTCAAGGGTGCGATGCCGGTTAAAATTGGCACAAGCTGCCAATGAAGCTTAATTAAATTGCTGCTGCCAGGTTCATAAAAAAAAATTTCACTTTTTTATCCCTTGCGCAGTATAAATTACTTTATTGTCAACCCCTTTCAACTCATTCTAAAAGTAAGTGCTGCAAAATCTTCCACGCTCAATGCTTCTGCACGTTTATTAAACAATTCATCCTGCAATACTTCGGCAGTAAATAGACTTTTTACTGCATTCCGCAGGGTTTTCCGGCGCTGGTTAAACGCTGTTTTAACCAATACTTTAAAAGCCCTTTCACTTTTAACGGATAAATCAGTGCTCTTTCTTTTAAGCCTGATGACCCCGCTTTCCACTTTCGGCGGCGGATTAAAAGACTGGTTGCTTACATCAAATAAATATTCCACTTCGTAAAATGCCTGTATCAGCACACTTAATACCCCATAGACCTTGTTTCCTTCCTTAGACGCTGCACGCTCTGCCACTTCTTTTTGAAACATGCCAATTACTACCGGCACTTTATCTTTCCAATCTAATACTTTAAATAAAATTTGCGTGGAAATATTATAAGGAAAATTGCCAATCACAATAAAAGGTTCATCAAAGGGTTCATCGATGTCTAAAAAACTTTGGCTGATCAGGTTATCGGTTAATGAGGGAAAGGTTTTTAGCAGGTAGGCTGTTTTTTCATCATCCAGTTCCACTGCCTTAAAATTGATACCGGGTATTTTAACCAGGTGTTTCGTTAATGCACCACCGCCGGGGCCCACTTCCAGTAAATTAGAAAACGGATTTTCATTTAAGGCATACACAATTTTTTGAATAATGACCTCATCTTTTAAAAAGTGCTGGCCCAGTGATTTTTTAATTCTAAACATGAAAGCAAAAGTACACAAAAGCCCTCTCAGTTAGCTGAAAGGGCTTTTGCAAAGTACAATTTGAATGGTCGCCCAACGACTTGCCCATGGGTACCAACCTTTGGAACGCATATTATTAATAACCAAATTCCTTAAAAATGCTTGGTAGCCATATGCTGTATCCGATTGCCACCGGATTTGAATTGCACACCTTTTGCATAAAAATCTTTCTGTTATTTATAAGTGAGTAATATGATTTTGCCCGTGGTCATTTCGCCGTTCAATTGCATTTGTATGGAATACAAACCATCCATAAAATTATTCAGGTTAATCAGTTTCACCACATTGTTTCCTTTAAAAACGGGCTGCTTTTGTACCAGCACTGTTTTGCCATTATTATCGAGCAGCCGTATTGCCAGCGTAGTATTTTTATTTGAATAAAAGCTGATGTTTACATATTCCCTGGCCGGGTTTGGTGCAATGAAAAGTGGTTGTTTAAAGCCCTGGTGGATGGTATATGTATTACTGTATTTTATACTGCCCGATTTTGGCAGCAACTTTATCCGGTACATAATTGTTTCCGATGGTATTCCGGAAATATTATCCTTGTAGCTAAAACTTTGCATTTCGTTTAAATATACTTCCTGGTGATTGGCTGCGGTTGTTTCATAAGGGCCACTGTTGATGCTACGTTCCAGTTCAAAATGGTCTACATTTTCCTTTGTGATTATTTTCCAGTTTAATATTGCATTGGTATATTGACGAGTACCCGTTAGCTCAAACAACTTCATACTTACCACCGTGCCAACTGAACGCCAGTCCCTGTCTGGCGCATCGGAAGGTGTTTGCTGCACGGGTGTACGGCTGCCGGGAGATGCGTCACCGGAAAAAGTGCCCCCATTCCCCATATTAAACGAAGTGCCCTTTATATTGGTAGCTGAATTAAGGTTATCAAACCGATCGTCTAATCCATCACCGTCCATATCCAGTAGGGTGAGGGTTACATTGTCATCCGCCAGTCCATTGAGATTAAAATCGTTGCCTTCCACGATATCCGGAATACCGTCTGAATCTGTATCCAGATCGCGGTAATCCGGTATACCATCGCTGTCTTTATCATACACAAAAATACCCGGCCCTCCATACCCCGACCTGGAATCGTACCGGTTGTCGAGGCCGTCATTGTCAGTATCCAGGTTCAAAGGCAATAGGTAGGTAAAGGTTGCCATACCTTCAATATTATCGGGTATGCCATCATCATCTGCGTCAATATCAAGGTAATCGGGATTGCCCCGGCCATCAGTATTCCGGAGATTGAGTGTCACCATTAATTTTATTGTATAGCTCCAGCCATCGGCTCCTATGGTTCCATCCACCCATCCATCATAGTTGGCATCCGGAAGGCCTGCTTCTATAACATCTACTATCCCATCGCCATCACTGTCGCAGTCGTATGGGTTTGCCCGGCCATCATTATCCATATTTTTATAAGGGTAACTGTCTGCCCTTCCATTTACAGGTGAAGTATCCGGGCCGGTTCTTAATAATGCATTGGCCGAATTTTCGGAAGTTCCGTCATTTCCTACATCGCCATCTACACTATCCGCCAAACCATCTGCATCTGTATCTGTATATCCATCTATCTTTCCGTCATTGTTTGTATCCGGACCAAATACTTCTACCACATCAGGTATACCATCATTGTCGCTATCGGTATCCAGGTAATTTGGAATACCATCCCCATCCAGATCAGGAGCACCAAGGCCCACATTGGAGCCGTTTACACCGGTGTTATTTGCATCCACATTTTGCGAAAATCCATCATTGTCGGTATCAACATAATTATCAATAACGCCGTTTCCATCCGTATCTACGCCGTAAGATTCCACGGTATCGGGTATGCCATCATTGTCGCTGTCCAGGTCGAGATGGTTTGGAATACCATCAAGGTCTTTATCCATATTGTCGTTTACACCATCGCCATTGCTATCAACGTACCCGGGAAAATCAGCATCATAGAAATTGATATTGCCATCATTATCCGAATCCGCACTGGGATCAAAATTATCATTGAATCCATCGCTGTTGTTATCGGTAAAAGAAGGATAGGTAGGGTCGTTCCAATTGGGTATGCCATTTCCGTTCGCATCCTGTAATGCTACCGGGTTATTCAGTTCCACATAATCGGGTATACCGTCATTATCGTCATCAATATCGGGACAGGCAATAATAAATACACTGATTTTAACGGTATCGGAACAGCCTGCGCCATTACTGAAGTATGCCCAGTACACGTGCGTTAATGAAATCGGGTTGTAAGGATCAAATATATTGGCTGATGTAAATGGCATGGCAGAATAAAAAGTATAGCCTGCATATTTTCTCCAGGGAATCGTGACTGAAGTGACCGGGCAGTTATTTACCAGTAAGGTATCGCCTGGTACAAAGCAGGCCCCCACCACCGCATTTGTTACCGGCCCTTTAACGATACAACCAGAATTATCGACACCGCTCGAATCATACAAAATAGCTCCTGATTTTTTCCCCCCATAATTGATACGTGCCGCATTACTGATATCACCCACGCAACTTAAAATATTACAGGAAGAAGAAACTATTACATCGAATTGCACATTGCCACTTCCTCCGATAGGTACAAATCCGCCGGAAACCGCATTTGCTCCCGTGCCTACCCGAAAGACTACCCGGTTATTTACCAGTTGATATTCTGCCTGGTCATCACCGGTTGGGTTGGTTTTTGCCACGCCATTTATTTTAAGGCTACCGGGTAGAAAGGTAGTTCCTGCGGGAATATTATCAAGGATAATGGTGTTGATACTGGTATCATTACCCACATTGGTATAATTTACCTGGTAACGAAGACTGTCTCCGGGAGCCAGTATACCGCCATTAATATCAGTAGCTATTTTATCAAATGCAAAAGTGGGGTTGTATTGCGAAATGGAGGTAGTAAGTACCTGTACAACATAGTTTTCACTGGGAGAAGAAAAACGGGTGGTTGCGGATGTCTGACTATTACTTAACCGGGCATTGCCAGTGTTGGGGAGGTTAATGATGTTGGCATCATACCCCAATGTATTTTGAAATGCCGGGTTGCGGGTGGTAACCACTACTCCTTTGTAAGCGATGGTGCTGTTCCACATATCGTTGGCCTTGCTGGTTGGGTTAATGGCGGTAGGGGTGAGGTCATAAAAACTGGGCGCACCGCTTTGCTTAAATGCAAATGCATCCGAAGAAGTCCGGTCGCCATCGTATACCACAGCGCCCAGCTCACAACTGACCGGGCCGGCGGGAGGCGTTAAAAACCCGGTAATATTTACATCTACATTTCCGCTTCCACTTTTCACCGCTGCATTTCCGTCAAATACAATCAGGTTTCGTGGTAGCATGGATGGGTTGGAGTAAACAATTACAATCGTCCATCCCCCATATGCATCACCGATACCGAGGGGCGGGTGAACATTTGCTACTGTATATGTTCCATTGGGGCTGGCTGTATTTACCAATGAAGTAATGTCCTTAAAACATTTATACCCGGTGTGTGAATACCCGGGGATTAATGTACGATTGTGATAGTCCGTTTGTGTTGAAGTAATTGTAACGTAGGAGGCCGCACCCGGCAATTTGAGCTTACAGGTGGTTTCGCCGGTAATCCATGCAGTGCTGCCGGTATTGGAACCTTCACCAGCCCCCCAGTACAGACCGGCAAATAATACCCCTGAACAGGAAGATGCCAGTGAAAGGTCAGCAGATGTCGAATTAAAGGTGCCGCCATCACTCAATCCCAGCAGCTCGAGCCGGAAAGAAAGATCGGAAGTGTTTACGGCATTCTGGTGTATTTCCACCGCAATGGTATTGGTGCCGTTTACAAAAGCTGCAGTTCCAATATTGACCGTTACATTCTCGCTGGCACCGTCTACTGCGGCAGTGGCCAGGGTTGCATTGGTAACTGCACCCGCCGGCATATTGGAACGGCTGACCTCAGTGCCATTTATATAGATCACTACACCATCATCCCGGTGTACATTTAACTGAAATCCGCTAAATGCAGCAATACTTGCCATGCTAAACTGCTTTCTGAAAAGCGTGGTGATGTACTTATTGTTACATCCCGCAGGGGTAGGGTTACATGCCGGTGTTACCGGGCAGCTACCATAATTACTACCATAGCCTACACATATATCTTCATCCCCATCTCCGTAACCAAAGTCTTTGGTGGAAGATGTTAATGTTCCCAACGACCAGGATAAATCACTGTATCCGGAAGTTGCCCAACCTGCAGGCCTGGTATTGTTATCAAGGTACTTCCAGCTGGTAGCAAAAGGTATAATGGTAGTGGTGGTATTGTCAATATCAATATTGATTCCGATACCGCCATTATTCGTGGTTGATCCTGCCGGTGGCGCTTCGCCTGTTCCGGGTGACCCACTTCCAATACCATTGGTAGAAATGATACTGTTTGAGACATATACAATATTTCCCCTCACGGATGGATTGGAATATCTTGGCGTAAAAGGCCTGATCACCTGGGCTATGGCAGAAAGGCCAATAGCCAGGCAGCAGGATATCAGCAGTGTTAGTTTCTTTTTCATAGGGATAAGATCTTTAAAACATTTTTAAAACTGGCTGGTAAGAACAGTGGGTATAAATTTTTATGCCCGGCAACGATCTTGTTTGTTGCCGCTGATGCTTAAATTAACGCACTATTCCTTTCTTATTATTAAAGGACAACTAGTCATTAACCTATGCCGAAACGTTTTTGTACCAATATTTTTTTATTTTTTTTCTCCTTTTCCTGTCATCACATCAATAAAATAAGCGCCGCCCTTTAAGGCTAGCGTTCGCAGGTATGCTCCTGGCACATAGATGAATTGTCCCTGCTTAAAGGCCATTCCACCCCTGTCGATCACTTTCAAATTAGTGGGGCCTGGTTTCACCGGATAGTTAAAATTTGCCAGGGCAGAAACACAAAATCTATAAGCTGAATTGATGCTGATTGAGCCATTTTGGAAGTAGGCTAAATCCTTCCACGCTTTTACGTTTAAATTGTTGCCAACGCCAGTATATTTCCGCTGGGTAGCTCCGGCGAAGTTTTGGTAGTAATGGATAAGGGTATCCTTTGCATAGGGATTGACTGCAAAAAAAAGCAAGTATTCCACTTTTGAAAAGCAAAGCAGGTAAACTTTATTCATTTCAATCTGGGTTTGTTAAAATAGGGTACATACTTACTGGTCACAGCGTCACTAAAAATAAAAGTCGCCCGGTAGTACATATCATGAACACCTAATCCATAAATTTATTGTAAGCTAAATCCCCTTTCTTGGGAGTTAAGTACTTTTCACGAGTACAAATACCTTAGCATTACTTTTTTACGATGGTGATATCCGTTAAAGCCCTGAGGAATGCCGGCAAACCCCTCTTTTCAATGCCAATAAATAAAAATTTCTGCTGTGGCAAAGTCTGGTTGGGAAATTGCATGTTCTTGTCTCATCCGCAACCATTGTAAAATTCACTATTTCATCCAGGGATTTGAAAAGGCCCTGGAGCATAAAAAGTGCGGCGGGATGAAATATTTTTCAAAGTGGCACTTTAAACTGGTACCTGGGCAGGTAAAATTTGAATTGGCTATAACTGCCTTCGTCTGCATTCACCTTTTTTCCATTTTTTGTGGCCGGTACAAATGGAGGCCGAATGCAATAAAACCGGAACTAACAATAGGGGTGATCTGAAAGAGAACTGTTTATATTTAACTGGAGTAAAATAGCGGGTATCCGAAACCATTACCCAGATAACCAAACGTAATTTAGTAACTTGCAATTTTAATAACAGCCATATTTTTTTGTAATGAGTAATAACTATTCTGAAAACAAGCCGGTGATCGGCATATCCTGCGGCGATGTAAACGGCATTGGCCTTGAAATTATTATTAAAACAATCAGTGATATCCGCTTACTAGAATTATGTACCCCGGTTTTATTTTCAAGTAATAAGGTATTGAACTTTTACAGGAAGTCACTGCCAGACATCAATTTCAATTTTTCAAGTATTAAAGATTCCAGCCGCATTAATCACAAACAGGTGAACCTGTATAATTGCTGGGAAGAAGAGGTAGCGATAACCCCTGGTGTATTAAATGAAACCGGGGGAAAATATGCGGTATTGAGTTTGGTCGCTTCGGCGCAGGCATTAAAGGATGGGAAAATTGACGGATTGGTAACAGCACCCATTCACAAAAAGAATACTCAATCGGAAGAGTTTAATTTTACCGGCCACACACCTTACCTGAAAAACTTATTTGGTGTGCCGGATGTGGTAATGTTTATGATTGCCGAAAATATGCGGGTGGCATTGGTTACTGAGCATGTAGCGGTAAAGGATATTGCACCGTTTATTACCAGGGAAAACATACTGAGCAAACTGCAATTAATCAATTCTTCTTTGAAAAAAGACTTTGGTATTGATAAACCTAAAATAGCGGTATTGGGTTTAAACCCACATGCAGGGGATGAGGGGCTGATAGGAAAGGAGGAAGAAGAAATAATTAAGCCTGCGATTAAGGATGCGAAACAACGCGATATATTTTGTTTTGGCCCGTATAGTTCAGATGCGTTTTTTGCAAGGGGACATTATGAAAAATTTGATGCCGTACTCGCCATGTACCACGACCAGGGACTTATACCTTTTAAATCACTGGCGCTCGGCGAAGGCGTAAATTATACGGCTGGCATGGCTGGCGTACGTACTTCACCGGATCATGGGGTAGCTTTTGACATTGCCGGTAAAAACATGGCGGATGAAAGTTCTTTCAGGGAGGCCATTTTTAAATGTGTAGACATTATCAACGACCGCAGGGAATATGAAATGCAACGGCAAAACCCATTAAAGAAAATCAGTAAGGCTATAGTAGCCAATGCGGTGGATGAGAAGATAACAGAAGTGCCGGAGTAGTTTTTACTAAAGGGCCTGTAGATTCATTGTTATGGGCTTCACCAATATTTTCAAGTAAGGTAAGACTTAGTTTTGCCGTTAAGGCGTTCAGACGTATTTCTTTCTTTGATAATACAACGTCTGAACGCCTTAGCGGCGATTTATTCATTCTTTAGTTAAGCGACAATGTGAAAAGCAATCGACCTGCTTGCTGACATACAGCAAAATTAAAGTAACATATATGGCGCAAGTATACACCTGCGCTGGTTAAAATACCGTATCAGTAACACCCTTATTTATCAGGTATGAATCAAAACTGATTTCTGCCATTCCCTGGTTTTTTTTCAGGTTATCGGGTGTTGTTTTTTTTACTTCCTTTCCATCATCAAAATCAAAAGTAACACCTTTGGGAAGTTTATAATCCTTGGTATTGAAAGTAAAAAGGATTTTGTCGGGCAGGCCATAGGCGATGTATTTGCCATAAGTCATTTCGAGTTGATAGCTGCCATTTTCACGTGTGGTCGTTTTTGCTTTTTTGATCACCTGGTTGGCTTCATCTATATACACTGTAGATAATACAATATCTGCATTGTCATCTTCGGGCAATAACTTTATTACCCTCACCACTGTGTTTCCGATCTTATCAGTGCCCGCATCTAGAGCGGTATATTTGCTTCCGTTAATGATATTACTCAGGTTGATGCTTACCGCACCTTTTGGTACAAATGAAATCCCTTTTTCATTTTTTATTTTTAACTTATTGGGCTTTTTGAAATAGATCTTTACGGCAGATTCGGGCACTTTTAAAAAAGTGACATTGGTTTTCATTTTCCCGTTGGCCTCATAGTTGTTCACCAGGTCAATTTTAGCACTCACTTTTTTTATCAGGGTATTTACATCTTGCTGCGCTTTTACTGAAATGGCAGTAAATACAAAACCTGTCAATAATATTCCTTTCAACATCTTCATCATCATAATTTTTTTTAGGATAAAATATCTTTCTTTTTAAAAACAATAACCGATGCACCAACCAATACCACAATATGCAGCAGTAGTATAGACAAGCTGTTTCGGATAGCGGGCCAGTTTTCAATACTGCCTTTTATAGGTATTCCTTCGTCGGTGGTAGCGATGTAAAAAAATCCCTTCCACCCTACCAGGTAGGAAGTAAAGAGAAATGGCTTTACATTTTTATCAATGATGGGTACATTAATGTTGGATATAATGGTACACACAATTACAATACAAACTGTAGCAATAATGGGGCCGATGGAATTTTCCGCAAATATGGATAAGAACAATGAAAGCGCTGCAATAACGGTAAGTGCAACAGTAGCGTAGGCAAATGCAGCAAGGTAACGCCAGACCACATCATCTTTGGTGATCAATAAAATTTGCGACTCATCTCCTTTGGAACGAAAGATTAGCATATCATCTGCACCAAATATAATAAGGCTGAATACGAGCGATGTAAATGCCATCCACAATAATAACAAAATTGTAAAAATGGTAGCGGCTGCAAATTTCACCAATATCAGTTGAGTGCGGCTGATGGGTTTGGAGATCAGCAGTCGCAGTGTACCCATATTGGCTTCGCCGGAAATAGAATCTGCTGCAATCAAAGCAACCAGTATAGGCACCTGTATCAGCAATGTATTGAGTATAATGTAACACATAAAATACCCATTGATGGCCCTTACCCTTTCAAATTCAAAAGTGTCTTTTACGCTTTGCAGCATCAGGTTCATATAATTCTGCCCGTCTGCCTTAAATGCAAACTGAAAAATAAATACGATGGCGGCGATGGCTGCAAAAGCAATATAGGTACGGGGCCTGCGGGATATTTTAAAAAGTTCAATTTGCAAAAGGTTCAACATAGCCCGGTATAGTTGTAAGTGATAAAAAATAATTCTCTAAAGAGTGGCTGGAGTTGACAGACAAAAGCTGCACGTTCATAGCAACAAGGTCGCTGATTAGTTGCGGAACTGCATCTTTATTCATCATTAACCGCAATTGTTTTTCTTCCTGCATGTATGAAGCCCATTTGGTTTGTTTCAGTTTTCCCAATGCTTCTTCATTATTCAATGTTTCAATTTGTATAAGCGAGTGAGCGGGATCTAGCAGATCAGCTACCTTACCTTCCACCATTTTTTTGCCTTTATGTATAATGATCATCCGATTGGCTATTACTTCTATCTCACTTAATAAATGCGATGAAATTAAAACTGTTTTACCCATTTCGCTGCTTAGTTTTAAAATGAGGTTACGCATATCAGCAATTCCCTGCGGATCGAGGCCGTTGGTAGGTTCATCGAGAATGATTAATGCAGGATTATGTACCAATGCCACGGCAATACCCAAACGCTGTTTCATACCCTGGCTAAATGTTCTCACTTTACTGGTTGCTCTGTCTGCAAGGCCTACCATTTGCAATTGCTGCATTAGCATTTGCCTGGTTACTTTCAAACCGCTCATTTTCGCAAATATGGAAAGGTTGTCGTATGCAGAAAGATATTTATAGAGGTCGGGCTTTTCAATAACAGCACCTACCTTTTGCAAAATTTCAGAACGGTGGGTACTTAGCTTATGATCGAAAATATTAATTTCTCCGCCGGAAGGAGTCACGAGGCTAAGCAGCATACGGATGGTAGTTGATTTGCCGGCACCATTCTGGCCAAGGAAACCATATACATCTCCTTCATATACGGTGAAAGAAAGATCATCTACCGCCTTTGTATCTTTAAATTGTTTGGAGAGATGATGAACACTGATAATAGATGACATGTACTAATTTGTTGGTAAAGGTAAAACGGATATAAGAACTAATTGTTCATTATGAAAAAGCAAGGTAATTTTAAATCTGCTAAAAAAAAATTGGAGATATAAAATAAATCCTTAGTTTTAGGTCTGAATAATGCTTACCACATATTCTCCAACTTACAAACCACAACCTTTCCCATATAAGTTTTTGCAAAGGTTCGTAATCTAATTCCTTCCGAAGAACAAATTAATTTCCGCATATACTGTGTTATTAACTGTTTGATTGTTACAATCATTCCAACTTACCATCATTTTAATAAACCACAGTATGAAAAAGATAATTTTTACACTAACAGTACTTACTGTTTTAAGCCTGTTTGCTCAACCTTCTTTTAGTGCATCCTGCACCAATAATCCGTATAGTATTTCACCGGGTTATGGCGAAAATAAGAAAGCCATCGTACTGGGTTCTAATCGCAAATCCGGAGAAATGCTCGTACGGTTTACGGCAAAAAAAGCGGGAGAGGCTTCTATTACAATTTTAAATGAGGAAGGGAAAATTGTATTGCAGCAAACAAACCAGTTAAATAGCAGCTACAATGCTATACCACTTAAAAATGCTACCAATTTGCCGGATGGATCTTACACTGTACAAATGATTGCTAACAATGTAATTTTTAAAGCCCGTTTCATGATCTTGAGATAGCATCTCCTGATTGTTTAATTTAACCGACAGCCATTAATGCTGAACAGGATTGATCCCTGTCAGCAGTAACTTATATAAAACCAGGCATAATAAAAATGCTCTTCAGTAAAATGAAGAGCTTTTTAATTTCCTTAAGGATTCATGTATGATTGCAAGGCGGTTACATACAATTCAAATGAATCAATTCCTTTCCTGGTTATTTTACAAATGGTTTGGGGATAGTTTTCCTTAAATTGCTTTACTACCTCTATATACCCTGCATCTTTTAGCTTATTCACCTGCACACTAAGGTTGCCGGGAGTAGCATTCGTTTTTTCTCTTAAAAAAGTAAACTCTGCTTCTTTTACGCCAATCAGTAAACTCATTACTGCTAAGCGCAACTGCGAATGTAATATGGGATCTAAATCCTTAAACATGTGTTGATGTCCTCATTTCATTTTTTATTGTTGTTATAAATAGCTGTATTAAAAACTTATTTTGACGCTGGGTTTTTATATAAAATATCTTGTCGCCTGCCAGGCAAGGGGCTGGGGGGCATTGTTCCATTTGCGGGGAAGGTTATTATTACAACCACTAACCCACCTTGGGATTATTTATTTTCTTTTTCAGCAGGTAACCTGGTACTAGGTAACTGGCAAGGATAGCTGCCGCAGTGAATAAAATTTGGTTTTGATAACTTACAAAGGTGGCCAGTACTGCCAATACCCAACAAATAATACCACCCACCTGCAATGGTTTAAATTGTAATATGCCACCACTTATAAAAGTACCGGTGGCATAGAAAAGTATATAAATAGGAAATGCGTGCTGCCACCCGATACTGGATAGTATAAAGCTGAGCGCCATAAAGGAAATACTCATACCAGTCCACAATATGCCCATATTCTCACTGATATAAGTTTTTACCTTTCTTTTTCGTTGATACTTTATGCTATGAACAATTGAAAAAATGATACCGGGAATGATGACCAGCCAGGCGAACGGATGGTATTTAACTTTTATGATCACCAACAAAGTATATTGCAAAATGCAGCCAAGGAAAACAAGCCAGCCCCACAGTAAAAAATAGATGCTGTTTTCATTTAACCCGGCTTTTGTTTTATCAATCATAGACTGAATAACCTGTAAACTCTGCTGCGGCGAAAAATTTTCGTCTTCCATAATGATTAATTTATAATTGATGGGATGATTAATTGATACATCTATCAGGCCTGGCTGGTGTTTACGTTTACTGGCACTCGGTTAATAATTTCCCTACCTGCTCCTTGCCCCAGTTGGGATGTAGTTCGCTGGCGGGTTTAAATGCCACATATTTATCAATGGCCTTTTGCAGTTCAATCTTTGCAGTTTTACAGCCGCCGCCAAATTGTTCCGGGGTATATTTTAAACCCTGTCCCTTTAGGTAATAAGGGCGTGGATTGGTCGGGTCCTGCTGTATGGAAGCATCGAGGTTACTGGCACTTTCCTGTCCGTACTCCTGCCACCTGGTCATCGGATCTACCATCATGTGGCAACTTGCAATCATACTTTTAAGGCATGAAATTTCAGAATTATTGGGAGATAAAGAATCAGCCTTGGCGATTAATTCTGCAGCCTTATCCGCATATCCATCCGTTTTTGCTTTATCCTGCTGAATGAATCCATAATTTACCTGGCAAAAAGCTGCGTAATAATAAGGAAGCCATTGAGATTTTTCGGCTGTGGCAATCCTTTCAAAATTATTTGACATAGTTAACAATTCGGGTGGATTTCGAAAGCTGGCCTCCAATGCCTCTAAATTTTTTTTCATAGCGGCAGTAAACTTATCGCTTTGCGCAAAAAGTAAAGTAGCAGTAAATATCATTGCTACAGAAAGAATCATCTTTTTCATTTTATTTAATTTATAGTTGATTGAATTATTGTTTATTTTTTAATTTTTCATATTCTCTTTCTGTTGAGTTCACTTTGGGAGATACATAGGCCGACACATAATGAAACGCAATGCCAATGCCCCATCCCAGGGTAGTCCAAATTGGCCAGGGGTAATTATATTCTTCGGTTCTGCTGTAATGGCCCCCGGTAAAATACCACACTGCCCATAAAAAAATGTTTACAATCACGTAAGTGCTTACATGATTTTTGAAGCTGGCTCTTCGTTGAGCTATTTCCCAAAGTATGGGGTCTTTTCCTTCCGGTACAGGTTTGTAATTTGACATGGTTAAATGTTTTAATTGTAATTATTTAAAAAATTAGGCAGCATTCATTTTAGAAACTTTAATCGTTTATTTCAGCTCCATCCAATTGCGGATCTAATGTCTTGCCAGTTTCAAATCGAGTGTTACAAATTATTATTAATTGCATCCTGGCTTCTGTCTATACCGAAACTCAGGAAACAACCAATAAAAACAAATCGCCTGCTTGGAGGTGTTATCGCTTCCTTCCGGCTGCCATTGTTGCTGTAATTATAATTAAAAACCTGATTTTGGCCCAGTACATTATTAATACCCAACACCCATACAGCAAAGGTCTTTACATCTTTTTTACCAAGGTTGGGCAGGTAATTGACACTAAAACTCATGCTATTGTAGTTAATGGTTCTGCCCTGATCGGTGATGTTATATTTACTTTGCGAGTTATCATAAGCAATGTTATAGTAAGGCCTTCCGGTTGCAAAATTGTAGCTGAAGTTGAAGCCTGTTTTCCACGGCAATACAAATCTTTTAAATACAAAGGCTGCGGTATGGCTGGCAGCAAAAGAAGGCTGGATTGCTGCAGGGAAATTCAGGAAATCCCTTTTCGTATCAAGGTAGGAGTAGGATATCCAGTAATCAACATTTTTGATTGATTTCTTATCCCGCCAAAAAAACTCTATTCCCTTTGCTTTGCCAAAACCGTTGTTGTTAGCGGCCGATTCCCTTCCGTTAATTCCGGGTGCTGTTTTATACAAATCATCATATTTTTTATAAAACATTTCTCCCCTAAGCGTATAGTCTTTTGTTTGCATGGTATACTGTAAAATATAATGCGCAGCTTTGGAGTAGTCGAGTCCAGCTGCTCCGGGTAATAGTCTTCTTTCAGGATTTTGGTAAAAAATGCCATAAGCGAAAGATGCCTGGCTGTTATTGGCAAGTTTGTAAGCCAGGGATGCCCGGGGTGCAATATTCCATTTGTTGATGATTGCCGAATGCTCCAGCCTGGAACCCAATTTTGCGGCTAAACTATTGGTGAGGTAAATATCTGTTTCAGCAAAGGCTGCGTACAAATGGTCTGATACCTGCTCAGTAAACTTTGTTCCGTCGTATAATGTATAAGCCGATTCTTCATTGCTATAAAAATAATCAGAACCAAAGCGGAAAGCAGTGAGCCCTTTTATTTTTTTCTCCAAAACGAGCCTTGCCTGGGCATAGCGGGCTGTATTTTTGAGCGAAAAGTTTTTGAATGAATAAAATGCCGGGTTGCCAATGATTAGCTTTTTATTGCTGCCGTCCTGTAACTCATTATTGATATCGTCTTTATTGGTACTAAAACTAATCCCCGTATTAATTTTCCATCCATTTCCAATCCTGTCTTTCCAGTTAATATTTTGGTAGGTGTTGATATTTTCCAATGCGAATGCATTTTTTAAAACCGTCGAATCAATGTCCTGGTTTCTGAAGCCTACTATGTTGGCGCTGATATAACCGTAATATTTCAGGAAACCGCCATTTTTGGTTTTTATCCTGAAATTCGCATCAGCTTGTTTGGCAATAGGCACCCTGAAAAAATCCTGCTTTTGTTTGATGACATTAAACGCCAGCCAAAGGTTGGCATAGTTTGCTGATACTCCCCAGGAAGACTTTTTATTCTTTGCAAGATGTTGGATACCACCGCCAACACCAATTACAGATAGGCTAAGGTCAGCTTGAGTTCTTTCCGGAAGGTCGGTACTTTCCAGGATAAGTGCCGAAGAAAGGGCCTGGCCATACAATGCCGAATAGCCACCGGTACTAAAAACGGTTCCTTTAAACAGGAAAGGATTAAAACGGCCCCTGGTTGCAATGCCTGGGGTGCTGCTATAAAAGAAATTATTTACAAGGTTGCCATCCATATAAATTTTACTTTCTGTGGCGGTTCCACCCCTTACAAACAATCCTTCGCTTTCACCCACCTGTTGTGTGCCCGGCAGCGATTTAAATGCGCTGGTTATATCCCCGTTTGCACTGGGCGTGGTTACAATATCTATAGAGTTTAACACGGCGCCCTTATTTTTATCACTTGCCTCAAAAGCCCCTGCTGAAATTACAACGGCCTTTAATTCAGTAATTTGTTCCTTCATTGAGATATTCTGAAGAATTGGAATGGTAGTTATTAAAATATTCTGCAATACGGTGTTATATCCTGTAACAGATGCCTCTAATAATTGCGATCCCTTTTCCCCGGTAACAAATGTATAAGTTCCTGCAGAATCGGTTGTAGCACCATCATAACTGTTTTTTATAGCTACACTAACCCCTGACAGAGGTTTATTTCGATTATCTGTAATACGACCGGATATTTTAACCTGTGCTTTTACTGACAGGATAGACAGTAGTAAAGCGGTGATTATAAGCTTTTTCATTTTATATAAATAAGGCACAAACATAAAGTAGTTTATATTATAAACCAAATTAAATTTGTGTGTTATTTTTATTTTTCTGCCAGTTTATTGAATGATTTCGGCCCGTAATTAGTGTTATAAGTTGCTGATAATTAATGTTATAATATCCTTTTATGCGGTTGCCACGTAGGCACTTTTTACCTATAAACTTATTAACATCTCAAAAAAAATATTTTTTTATGTGGGGGCAATTTGTAATTTAGCAATAGAATTTAATGGGTTAGTAAGTACAAAGGGTTGGCAGAAATGCTGACCCTTTTACTTTTAATGAAATCCGGTATTCCTTAATCCGCTATATTTTATTTATACCAAAAATTTTGATTGCTTAAAAATTATTCGGCCTGGTATTTTGTATTGATTGGATAACTGATTTTTATTTTCAACAGCAGGGTCAGAAAATTAATGCTTTATTAAAAAGGGGGATTGCTAATTTCAAATTCTCTTCATCCCAAGTTTCACAGTTTTCAATTTTAATTTTTTACGATTTACATTTACAATATGAGCAAAACAAAGTCTGCATTTTTTTGCCAAAGCTGTGGCTATGAAAGTTCAAAGTGGGTGGGAAAATGCCCCTCTTGTAATAACTGGAACACATTTGTAGAAGAAGTAATTGTAAAAGGGAACGACAAAAAAGAAAACAATGAATGGAAGGAATACAACGGTATTGGAAAACTCAAAACTATATCCATTAATGATGTAAGTAGTGCAGAAGAAAAAAGGATCATTACTAAAGATGCCGAAGTTAACCGGGTGCTTGGTGGTGGTATCGTAATGGGTAGTATTGTATTGGTAGCGGGTGAGCCGGGTATTGGTAAATCGACCCTGTTTTTGCAAATAGGTTTGCAAATGCAGGACGTTGTGACGTTATACATTAGTGGAGAAGAGAGTGAACAACAAATAAAAATGCGTGCAGACAGGGTTGGGATAAAAAGTGAATCGTTTTACTTATTAACTGAAACCAATACACAAACAATTTTCCAGGAAATAAAAAAGCTTAAGCCACAGTTGGTGATTGTAGATTCTATACAAACTTTACAGTCCCCATTTGTAGAGAGTGGACCGGGCAGCGTAAGCCAGATAAGGGAATGTGCGGCAGAGTTACAACGTTTTGCGAAAGAAACCCATACACCGGTTTTTTTAATCGGGCATATTACCAAGGATGGTAGTATTGCGGGTCCAAAAATATTGGAGCACATGGTAGATACGGTATTACAATTTGAAGGCGACCGTCACTATGCCTATCGTATTTTAAGGACACTGAAAAACAGGTTTGGCTCCACCTCCGAATTGGGCATTTATGAAATGACAAGTGAAGGAATGCGGGCCGTAAGCAATCCTTCCGAAATATTAATTACTCAAAAAGAGGAGCAACTAAGCGGTATCGCTATTGCCGCAACTATCGAAGGCTTGCGGCCATTATTAATAGAGGGCCAGGCGCTGGTAACACAAAGCGTGTATGGAACGCCACAAAGAACAGTAACCGGGTTTGATCTGCGCCGTTTGCAATTGTTATTGGCAGTGCTCGAAAAGCGGGGCGGTTTTCATTTTGGGGTAAAGGATGTATTTGTAAATATAGCCGGCGGTTTAAAGATAGAGGATCCATCCATCGACCTGGCAATTGTATGCGCTTTGCTAAGTAGTTTTGAAGATATACCGGTTAACCAACATTATTGTTTTGCAGGCGAAGTTGGGTTAAGCGGCGAAATAAGGGCCGTAAACAGGATTGAACAACGAATAGCAGAAGCAGAAAAATTGGGATTTGAAAAAATCATTGTGAGCAAATACAATGCAAAATCTCTAGGTAAAGTAAAGTATAATATTGAAGTTGTGGCCTTAGCCAAGGTAGAAGAATTGTACCAGTATTTGTTTTAGAAAATATATTAAGGCGGTTAGAGGCCTGAATTTCAAATGCAGATTCATCATTCGGAAATAACTAACAATCAGACACCAGACATTTAAATTACATTTATACATGCAATCGCTGAAAACAATTTTTGCCGACACGCTTCATCTTTTTTATCCGCATGTTTGTACCGGCTGTGGCAGCGACCTGGTTCAAACAGACCACCTGCTTTGTTTAAGGTGCATCAGTAATTTACCCCATACCAATTATGCCCAACATGCCGGTAATCCAATTGAAAAAATATTTTGGGGACGGGTTCCCCTGGTGGCAGCACACAGTGAATTTTATTTTTCCAAGGAATCTTTAATCCAGCATATTATTCACCAGTTGAAATATAAAGGCAACCAGGATATCGGAATTTATTTGGGTGAAATATTGGGACGAACATTACTGAACAGCAATCGCTTTTTAGGGATAGATTATTTAATACCACTTCCTTTATACGCAGATAAAGAACGAAAAAGAGGATATAACCAGGCAGCAGTTATTTGTACTGGCATGTCTGGTGTTATGAATGTGCCGGTATTAACAGGCAATGTAACGCGGCAACGGTATACGGAAACTCAAACCAAAAAACATCGCACCGAACGCTGGGAAAACGTAGCGGATAGTTTTATTGTAAATGATAAGGAAGAGCTAAGCCGGAAAAATGTTTTATTGATTGATGATGTGATTACCACCGGGGCTACACTGGAAGCATGCGGACAATCCATATTACAGTCTGCAGATGTAAAACTAAGTGTAGCTGCTTTGGCGATGGCAACTAAATAAGTGGTATGATAAATGAGTAAATGGTGAGGACTGAATAATACGTAATCAGCGATCAGCGATGAATTATGGCCAATTATTTCTCAACACCATTTACAACAGACAAAGAAATTAATTTTAATTTTAACGAATGAAGACGAAAGGATATGATTTTTTTAGATGGGTCTTTAATTATTGCTGCTTTCCTGTTGCAATTTGTCTGGTGTTTGCGTCCTGCAAAAAAGATTCATTTATTACCAGTGGCGATGCACGCCTCACAACCAGTGTGGATAGTTTGAAATACGATACCGTTTTTACCAGTATCGGTTCCACCACACAATCATTTAAAATTAATAATCCAAATAATCAAAAATTGCTTTTGGGCCAGGTGAAACTAATGGGTGGGGCTTCGTCTGCCTACAAAATTAATGTAAATGGCAGGCCGGTTTCCGAGATCAATAATATTGAAATTGCTGCGGGTGACAGTATATATGTGTTTGTTACAGTAAACATCAATCCAAATGTTGCAAACCTTCCTTTTGTAGTAAAAGATAGTATTCAAATAACGTATAATGGCAACACACGATATGTGCAATTGGAAGCATTTGGCCAAAATGCCAATTTTTTACGAAACAGGATCATTAAAGGAAATATTACCTGGTCCAATAACCTGCCTTATGTAATCTTAGGAAGCCTGCAGGTAGACACCAATGCCACATTAAACATATCCTCCGGTTGCAGGATATATTCCCATGCCGATGCACCTTTTATTGTTGATGGCACTCTTATTATTAATGGTACCAACCAGGATAAAGTAGTTTTTACCGGAGATCGCCTGGATGACGATTATAAGGACTATCCGGCAAGCTGGCCCGGAATCTATTTCAGGGGAAGCAGTAAAAACAATGTATTAACTCATGCCATAGTGAAAAATGCTTACCAGGCGGTAGTAGCAGAACAATCATCCGGCAATGCAAATCCAAAAATAATTTTACATCGATGCATTATTGATAACGCCTATGATGCAGGAATTTTATGTGTTAACAGTAGTTTACAGGCAGACAACAGTTTAATCAGCAACTGCGGTAAAAATATTTCCATTATTTATGGTGGCGATTACTCATTTACAAATTGTACAATAGTTTCCTATTCGACTTACATTAATCATAAAAACCCTGTGCTTACGGCAAATAATTATGTCAGTCAAAATGGTGCTACATTTACTGCGGGCCTTACTGCTGGTTTTCGAAATTGCATACTTTGGGGTGAAGATGGTTTTGTAGAAGATGAATTGAGTGTTGCTAAACAGGGAACAAATAATTTTAATGTAAGTTTTGACAGGTGTTTGTATAGAGCCAAAAATGATCCGGCTAATTGTATATTTACAAACTCAATTAAAAACCTGCACCCTTCCTTTGATGTAATTGAGGTTCAGAAACGATTTTTTGATTTTCATATCACCAAAAACGGTCAGGCTCCGGGCATAAACAAAGGTGCGATAACCGGCTTTTCAAAAGACCTTGATGATAACAACCGTAACAACGGTTTGCCAGATTTGGGTTGTTATGAAAAATAATACGTACATATTTTGATTGCTTTCAACAAAATCTTTTTTCATTCGTTAATACAAAAAAATCATCATGTTAAAACTATTAGTAATTGCCGTTGCACTGGTTTCCTGCATGGCGCAAACCAATACCGCATCTATGAACAATGATATTTCGTCTGTAGCACCCGTTGCTGCAAAATCAATTTACGACTTTAAAGTTGAAGCCCTGGATGGCTCTACCATTGATTTCTCTCAATATAAAGGGAAAAAGATCTTAATTGTAAATACTGCTTCTGAATGTGGTTACACACCTCAATACGAAGGTTTGGAAGCGCTTTATGAAAAATATAAGGATCGTTTGGTGATTGTCGGTTTTCCGGCGAATAATTTTGGTGGCCAGGAGCCTGGATCTAATGCTGCCATAAAAGAATTCTGCAAAAAAAATTATGGCGTAACCTTTCCTATGGCTGCGAAAATATCTGTAAAAGGCGATGATGCAGCACCTATTTATAAATGGCTTTGTAGTAAAAGTGAGAATGGGGTATTGGATGCTGAAATTAAATGGAACTTCAATAAATTTTTATTGGATGAAAATGGGAAAATTATTACAAAATTTGACAGTAAGGTTACTCCCATGAGTGAAGAGTTGACGGGTAAACTGTAAATTAAAAAATACACCGGGGGCATCAGGAGTTGAAAAATACTTTTGATGCCTTTTTTTATTTTACTTTGCGATGTGCAATTTGAACAAATTATAGGTCAAAAAGAGATTAAAGATCAATTGGTGCAGATGGTGCAGCATAACCGGCTGAGCCATGCATTGTTGTTTTTGGGTAAGGAAGGAACAGGTGCACTATCCCTGGCGTTGGCATTTGCCCAATATATTGTTTGCGAAAAGGTGAATGGTAAAATCAAAAAAACCGCAGAACCTTCGCTGTTTGGTGACCCTGAACCAATAACCAGTCCTCAAGTAGCTGCTAACCTGGATTCCTGCGGCTTATGCAGCGCCTGTATCAAAGCCAGTCAACTGGTACATCCCGATATTCACTTTTCCTACCCGGTGATACCCCGGAAACCCAATGATAAACCAGTCAGTACCGATTACATAGCAGAATGGCGGGAGTTCGTTTCCATACATCCTTATGGCAATGTGTACGATTGGCTTCAGTTTATAGGTGCAGAAAACAAGCAGGGTAATATTACATCAGAAGAGTGTAACGACATCACCCGTAAAATAAGTTTAAAGAGCTTTGAGAGTGAATATAAAGTATTGGTAATATGGATGCCGGAATACCTGACTAAGAACGGCAACAAACTCCTGAAATTGATTGAGGAGCCACCACCCAATACGTTGTTTTTATTAGTAGCCGAAAATGAAGATCTTATTTTACCTACCATTTTATCAAGAACTCAATTAGTTAAAATTCCTTTGCTATCCAACCTCGAAGTAGAATCTGCCCTGGAGCTAAAATCAGGAGTGCCGGTAGAAAAGGCACAGCAGATAGCGGCTCTCAGCGAAGGAAACTACCGGGAGGCCCTGCAATTATTGCAGCACGTAGAAGACGATTGGCAGGCTACATTGAGGGAATGGCTCAACCTTATTTCAAAGAAGAACCTGGCCGGCCAGGTAAAATGGGTAGACGATATGAGCAAGCAGGGTAGGGAAAGACAAAAACAATTCCTGAAATATTTTACGCATTTACTGGAACAATCGGTAAGGCTAAGTGTGGTGGATGAAGTTACAGCAGAATCTTTGTTCATAGCAGCCAATGAAAGAGACTTCGCACTCCGGCTTAACAAACTGTGTAATATCAACCAACAGGAGGCAATTGTAAATGAATTGGATAAAGCCAGTTACTATATTGAACGCAACGCCAACGGTAAAATGCTCTTTCATGCACTCTCCATTAAGTTGTATCATATAATTACCAACAATTCGCTAATTTTGATGAATTGAGGATAAATGGTTCTGGAATTGAAGTTAGGAGTTGGTGTTTGCTTTATGGAGCGTCTATCTCCGCTATATTAATATCATTGTGTATTCTATCTCCGTTTTCAATGGGGAATAATTTATACCAAACGTTCATTGAACAGATTTAGGCATCTGTCCGGTAAAAGTTGTATAGACACCAACACTCTTCACGGCCTGTTAAAGCTGAAATTTATTGGAGTGTAGTAAGTTTTGCCGGAAGGATGCGGAACCAATGATGTTGAATATTGAAATATAGCCGGGTAAATAATTTCCTAGCGCAAATTGCTGGTTATTTTGAAACCCGTTACTCCCAGCGGTCACATTTTCCTAAAAAAATATTTTTTACTTTTTTAATTACGCTAAATATGGCATGTGGAAGTTGTGGAACTGGCAGCACCCCCGGGGGATGTCAAAGTCATGGAAGTTGTGCAAGCGGTAGCTGCAACAGGATGAATGTACATGACTGGCTGGCCAATCTACCTTTCAGCGACCCGGAGAGTGGTTGCAGAATTGTGGAAGTTAGTTTTAATAACGGCAGCCGGAAGGATTATTTTAAAAATACCACTACCCATTTTTTTGAAAAGGGTGATATGATTGCTGTGGAAGGCGTGAGTGGGTTTGATGTAGGCAGTGTAAACATGACAGGCGAACTGGTTCGTTTGCAATTGAAGAAGAATAATATCAAAGAAGAAAGCCAGGACATAAAGAAAATTTTACGCAGGGCCAACGAAACAGATTTAGGCAAGCTGAAGGAAACCAAAGCCAGGGAAAAGGATGTGATGATAAGAAGCCGGGCGATTGCCAGGCAATTGAACCTGGAAATGAAGGTAGCAGAAGTGGAAATACAGGCGGATGGGCGCAAGGCAACCTTCTTTTACATTGCAGACGACAGGGTTGACTTTAGGGAATTAATAAAAATATATGCCGGCGAATTTAAAGTGAAAGTGGAAATGAAGCAGATTGGAGCCCGCCAGGAGGCAGGGAAAGTAGGCGGCATTGGCAGTTGTGGCAGGGAACTTTGTTGTAGCACCTGGCTCACCGATTTTAAAAGCGTAAATACCAATGCGGCCCGTTACCAGAATTTAAGCATTAACCAAACCAAGCTGAGTGGTCAATGCGGAAGGTTGAAATGTTGCCTCAATTATGAGTTGGATACCTACCTGGATGCACTCCAGAATTTTCCCGATGATTGTGATATGATTGAAGTTACCCGGAATCGTGCCTTCCTGGTAAAGAAAGATATTTTTCGGAACCTGATGTGGTACACGATGCCTGACAGTAATAAGCAGTACCCGTTAACGATAGAAAGTGTTTTGAAGATAAAGGCACTCAACCGGCAGGGAATAAAGCCAGATGAACTGGAAACAGTGGAAGTGGTTAGTAAAAAGCCGGTTGAGATTGAGCCAACTTACGTAGATGTGGTAGGACAAATAAGCCTGAAGAGCCTGGAAAAAACCAGCCGCAAAAGAAGGGATAACGAAAGAGGTCAGCAACCGCAGGGGCGTTCACAAGGCAACCGGGCAGCAGGGAACGAGCAAAGAGGAAACGCACAGCTGGCGGGTAATAATCAAAACAGGGGACAACAACGCCCACCACAAAACGGACAGCCTGGACAGCAGCGGCAGCCACAGAACAGGGGAACACAGGGTGGCCCACAGCGGCCTCCGCAAATCAGGGATGGACAAAATCAACAACGGCCTCCTCAAACCGGGGAAGGACGTCAAGGGCAGCAGCGCAATAATCAAACAGCGGGTAACAGGCAGGGGCAGCAAAACCGGCAGCCACAAAGGCCACCGCAAAATAACCGGGGCAACCAACCCGCCCGGCCCAAACAGGGGCCTGGAAATAATGAAGAAAAAAATATAACCAATTAATAAAAATAAACGTCGGGTTTTACACCTGGCGTTTTTATTTTTGCACAATTAATTTCTGCATGTCGATCATCGTTCGCAATCTTTCAAAAATGTATGGCGCTCAAAAAGCCGTCGATAATATTTCATTTTCGATCAGTAAGGGTGAGATCGTGGGCTTTTTAGGCCCTAATGGAGCCGGTAAAAGTACTACCATGAAAATGATCACCGGTTACCTGGAAGCGGATGGAGGATCAGCAGAAGTATCGGGCGATAAAGTATCCGTCAACGCTTTAACCACCAAGAAAAAAATAGGTTATCTGCCGGAAGCCAATCCTCTTTATTTTGATATGTATGTAAGAGAATACCTGGAATTTATTGCAAATATCCATGAGATAAAAAATGCAAAGCAGGCGATACAGCATGTAATAGAAATTACGGGTTTAACTTTAGAAGCCAATAAGCAGATTGGGCAATTGAGTAAGGGGTATAAGCAAAGGGTAGGATTGGCCGCAGCGTTAATTCATAACCCCGAAGTTTTGATACTGGATGAACCAACATCCGGCCTCGATCCTAACCAGATAGCAGAGATAAGGGATGTAATAAAAAAGCTGGGAAAAGATAAAACGGTTTTATTCTCATCACATATTTTACAGGAAGTACAAGCTGTCTGCGACCGGGTGATCATTATAAATAAAGGAAAAATTGTTGCGGATGATAAGCTGAGTAATCTACAAAATGAAAGCAATGACCAGTTTGTAGTAATGGTAGCATTTAAAGAAAAGGTAAATACTGAATTGTTGAATAAGCTGGACAACATTACCCGGGTGGAGCTAAGGCAGCCATTACCGGAAGGGATAGAAAGCCGGGAGGGGTACGATTTTAAATTACAAACTACCAATGCAGATAGTGTAAGAAGGCAGTTATTGGAATTGAGTTTGAAAAACAACCTGAACATTGTTTCTTTGCAAAGTGAAACTAATAGCCTGGAAGATATCTTTAGAAGTTTAACTGCAGTCAACGAATAATATATAATTTAACCAATAAAAATAAACAATCATGAGTTACATTGCAAGCATTTATGCTCGTCAGATTTTGGATAGCCGTGGCAATCCAACAGTAGAAGTAGATGTATTAACAGAAAATGAAAACCTCGGCCGTGCAGCGGTACCAAGCGGGGCCAGCACCGGTATTCACGAGGCGATGGAATTAAGAGACAACAATAAGAAATTATACGGGGGCAAAAGCGTATTGAAAGCCGTTAGTAACGTAAACACCACAATTGCGGAAAACCTGGTTGGCTGGGATATTGCAGATCAAACCGGTATTGACGCAATGATGATTGCTTTAGATGGCACTGCCAACAAGAGTAAATTAGGTGCCAATGGTATGCTTGCTGTAAGTCTTGCTGTTGCAAAAGCCGCAGCACTAGAAGCTAATTTGCCATTATATCGTTATATCGGTGGTACCAATGCAACCATTTTGCCCATACCCATGATGAACATCCTGAACGGGGGAGCGCATGCTGATAACAAAATAGATTTCCAGGAATTTATGATCATGCCGATTGGTGCTTCCACATTCAGTCAGGGGCTGCAATGGGGAGTAGATATTTTTCACGCATTGAAAGTAGTATTAAAGAAGAAAGGCTTTAGCACCAATGTAGGTGATGAGGGTGGTTTTGCTCCAAATATTCAGAGCAATGAAGAAGCGATTGAAACCGTGTTGACAGCAATACAGGCAGCGGGATACAAAACCGGTAGCCAGATCATGATTGCAATGGATGCGGCCAACAGCGAATTGTGGAATGCGAAAGAAAAGAAATACATTTTTCATAAGAGTGATGGCAAGAAGATGACAAGTGAAGAATTGGTAAATTACTGGGTGGGTTGGGTAAAGCAATATCCGATTTGTTCTATTGAAGATGGAATGGCGGAAGATGACTGGAATGGTTGGAAAATGCTGACAGAAGCTGTAGGCAGCAAATGTCAGTTGGTAGGTGATGATTTATTTGTTACCAATGTTACCCGTTTGGAAAGAGGGATTAATGAAAAAATTGCAAATGGTTTATTGGTAAAAGTAAACCAGATTGGTACTTTAACTGAAACGATCAATGCGGTTAGTATGGCTCAGCAGGCGGGCTATAACACCATTATGAGTCATCGCAGTGGTGAAACGGAGGATACTACCATTGCTGATCTGGCTGTAGCTTTAAATTGCGGACAAATTAAAACTGGATCGGCAAGCCGTACAGACCGTGTTGCCAAATACAACCAATTGATTCGTATTGAAGAAATGCTTGGAGATAGTGCAATTTATCCAAAAGGAAAGATTAAATTTGGTAAATAGGCTTTAAGTTGATGGGTAATTGTTCATAGTTGGTAGTAAGATTGCTATAAACTATGAACAATCTTCCTTAAGGCTTGATGAACCGTCAACCATTAACCATGAACCTTTTTCATAGACTAATATTTGTTTTTAAAAATAAATACCTGTTGGCAGCGACTTTTTTCCTGGTATGGATGTTTTTCTTCAATGAGAAGGATCTTATCTCAGAATTTAAAAGAAAGGATAAGTTGAATGCACTGCAAAAAAGCGAACAACAGTTGAGTGAAACTATAAAAGATACGAAGTTGGAGCTAAGCCAGTTAAAAACGAATGCCCAAACAATTGAGAAATATGCCAGGGAAAAGTATTTAATGAAGAAAGATAACGAGGATTTGTTCATTATATCGTCTGGGGAAACCAACAAATAATTCACATATCTATACAATAATCAACCCCTTAGGTCGTTTATAGAAAAGGATTTGAATAATATTTTTTAAACAAGCAACTAAAATTGCCTATGCACAGCTTTACACAGGAGGATCTTGTACAATATTTGTACAACGAAACTTCCCTAGAAAAATCAGCCGTTTTGAAGGCTGCACTGGAAACCGATTGGATTCTGCGTGAAAAGTACGAAGCGATTTCTTCGGCTATCATTAGCCTTGAAAAGCTGACCCTTTCTCCACGACAAAGTGCGGTAGATAATATTTTAAACTATGCAGAAAGGTCAGTTACAGAACTTTCTACAGAACTTTAGAACCACTTTTCGGTATTTAATGTACTTTCGTCCCGCAAAATACGGGGCGATTTTTTTTATGACCAAAGTTCAACGGTACCAATATGTAATTGATTATTTTCTAACACATCTACCTGTTGCTGAAACAGAACTAATCTACGATAATCCTTACCAGCTATTAGTAGCGGTCATACTTTCCGCTCAATGCACAGATAAAAGGGTAAATTTTACCACCCCGGCGCTTTTTGATAAATTTCCCGATCCGGAAAGTCTGGGCAAGGCTCAGCCTGAAGAGGTTTTTGTACTAATTAAAAGTATTTCTTACCCTAACAATAAAGCGAGGCACCTGGTTGCAATGGCCTCCATGCTAATGCAAAAATATTCGGGCAAAGTACCCATGACGGTAGGTGAGCTTGTTGAATTGCCTGGTGTGGGCAGAAAAACAGCCAATGTAATTACCTCCGTAATAGATAGCCAGCCCAATATGGCGGTGGATACTCATGTGTTCAGGGTAAGTGCACGTATAGGGCTTACTACCAATGCTAAAACCCCGTTGGCAACAGAGAAACAGTTAATTAGCTATATTCCTACGGCGTATGTGCATAAAGCACATCATTGGTTAATACTTCATGGCAGGTATATTTGTACAGCACGAAATCCAAAATGCAGCGAATGTGGTATAAAGGATGCCTGTAAATATTTTAACAGAATACAAAAACATAAAATTTAATTGGCGAGAAATCGTTTAATTTTAATAAAATACATATCATTGAGCATTGAAGATATTAGTATAAATGAATAATCCCTTTTTCATAAAAAAAATTATGCTGGTGCTGGCAGTGCCGGTAATGCTGATCGCTTTTCAACAAAAAGCTTCTGCTCAATTCTATTTTTACAATAGAGATTACTATGATACCCCCCTGATGTTTGAAGTAGGAGGTTCTTTAGGCGTAATGAACTGTTTAACGGATGTGGGCGGTAAACGGGGCAATGGAAGGCCCTTCTTAAAAGATCTTACCATTGGTAATAACCAGCTAAATGGAAGTATATACCTAAGCGCCTTGTATAAATATGTGATTGGATTAAGATTGGAAGGTACAGTCGGAAGGGTAAAAGCGTATGATAGTATTTCATTGAAATCCGTTTCTGAAGGCAGGTATGAACGTAATTTGACCTTCAGAAGTAAAATCAATGAGGTATCACTGGTGGCTGAGTTTCATGTACTATTTATCTTTAAAAATTACCTGTTTGAAGATGATCTACAAACAGATGACGAACCGCCCCGTCTTTCTCCTTACATAGCTGGTGGGGTTGGATATTTTTCATTCAGTCCACAGGCAAAACTAAATAACAACTGGATAGATCTGCAACCATTGAGTACCGAAGGACAGGGCTTTGCGGAGTATCCTGCCCGGAAAGTATATAAGCTATCACAAATCAATTTTCCCGTAGGCGCTGGATTAAAATATGAACTTTCTCCGATGATTAATGTGCGTATGGAATTATTGCACCGTATTTTGAGAACAGATTACCTCGATGATTTGAGCACACGTTATATTAACCCCAATTTATTCCCCAAATACTTTTCCGGTAACCAATTGAGCAATGCGTTGGCCTTAAACGACAGGCGAAGCAAAACCAACCCTGAATATCCCATTAACCCGAATGGAGGACAACTTCGTGGCAATCCAAAAAATAAGGATAGTTATTTCACCTTTAACTTAAAAGTGGGGATGTCATTTGGAAGAGAAAAAATAAGACGATCAGGTCCGCAACGATTCTAAACCGGTTAATTTCCCATCTTTCTGAAATCTTGAATAAAGGATAAAAATTGAAGGGTCAATCAAGGGCATATTTTTATAACCGTGGTAAAATAAAAAGGGTGTTGATTTTATCAGCACCCTTTTTATTTTATGATTGCAAACCTGCAAAGGCTTATAACATCTTTTTTATTTCTTCTATTAATTCTCCTTTTGTAATGGCAATACCCATTATTTTATTATAAGGTTTGGCATCTACAAAATATACATCCCGTATGATTTTCACCAATTGGCCATTGTTGATTTCCGGTACCAATACATGATCAAAATTTTTCAACAAATCGCCCAGGTTTTTAGGAAAAGGCCGAATATAGCGTAAGTGAGCATGCGAAACCAAATGCCCTTCATTTTGCAATTCTTTACAGGCACTTTTAATAGCGCCATACGTGCTTCCCCAACCCAGCACCAACACTTTTCCTTTTTCAGAACCGCTATCCAGTTTTTGTTCCGGAATATAGTTGGCTATCAGGTCTACTTTTTTCTGTCTTGTCTTCACCATGTATTGGTGGTTGTCCGAATCATAACTGATATTGCCGGTAACATCCTGTTTTTCCAAGCCACCCACCCTATGTTCAAGCCCTTTTGTGCCGGGTATTGCCCAAGGACGAACTAATTTTTCGTCCCGTTTGTAAGGTTGAAATTTTCCATTTACATCCAGGTCCGAAGCTATATTCTGCGATGCAAAAGATACTTTTATTTCTGCCAGGTCATTTGACGTTGGAAACTTCCAGGGTTCTGCGCCGTTGGCAATATAGCCATCACTTAAAAAAATAACGGGCGTCATGTGCTGCACACTGATCCTTACGGCTTCGTATATCGCATCAAAACAATCACTTGGGGTAGATGCGGCTATTACTGGCATCGGGCATTCACCATTTCGCCCATAGTATGCTTGCATCAAATCGCTCTGCTCTGTTTTAGTGGGCAGCCCTGTACTTGGCCCGCCTCTTTGCACATTGATGATAATTAGTGGGATTTCCAACATCACCGCCAAACCCATCGCTTCTGCTTTTAACGCCATGCCCGGGCCACTGGTAGTGGTTACACCCAGGCTTCCACCATAAGCGGCACCAATGGATGAAGTGATAGCAGCTATCTCATCTTCTGCCTGGAAGGTTTTTATTCCAAAATTTTTGTATTTGCTTAATTCATGTAAGATATCGCTTGCGGGCGTAATAGGATAACTGCCCAAAAATAATTGTAAGCCACTTTTTTGTGAAGCAGCAATTAAGCCATAAGATAGCGCCTGGTTTCCCATGATAGAACGGTACATCCCCGGTTCCATCTTCGCTTTTTCAACAGTATACCTTGTAGTAAATGTTTCCGTAGTATCCCCGTAATTATACCCGGCCTGCAATGCCTTAACATTGCTTTCAAAAATCTCCGGTTTCTTGCCAAATTTCTCTTTAATGAATTGGATCGTATTATCCATTTCGCGGTTGTACATCCAATATAAAAAGCCCAGGACAAACATGTTTTTTGCCCTATCTTTTTCCTTCATCCCCATGGTGAAATCTTTTAACGCTTCCCTGGTCATTTTAGTTACGTCAATCTTAATCAGCTCATAAGTATCCAGGCTGTTATCTTCCAGCGGGTTAACTCCTTCTGCATAATTTGCGAGGCGTAGATTTCTTGCATCAAAACCTTCTATATTGACTATGATAACGCCACCTGGTTTTAACCCTTTTAGATTTACTTTTAACGCCGCCGCATTCATTGCTACCAATACGTCGCAGGTATCACCGGGGGTAAAAATTCGGTCGCTGCTAAAACGTAACTGGTAACCACTCACACCAGGAAGTGTGCCTATCGGGGCTCTTATTTCGGCTGGAAAATCCGGGAATGTGGCGAGGTCAATGCCAAGTAAGGCAGTATTGTTGGTAAACTGGCTGCCTGTTAACTGCATACCGTCTCCACTATCACCTGCAAATTTTATTACTACTTCTTTTAAAACCTGTTCTTTAATACTCATATGGTCAATCATTAAAAATTACTGCAAGGTACGGCGAATTTATTTTTTTATTCGCATTGGGCAAAAACTTTATACAGTATGTACAGCCCCATTTGTAAGGAACGTTACTTCCTGGTAAAAAATTTTACAATGAGCAAGTTAATTAGCTTTTTAAATAGGATAGAACAAAAGCTGATGGTTATCCGAATATTTCAATATAGTTGTATCAATACCATTTACAAAATCATTAACAAGTAATAGTTGCAAAACAATTGTCACGGCATCTACCTTCATGATTCAAAACATTTCCCCTAATTTTTATGGACCCCGACACTGAAGCTGAGCAAGCCGCTTCTAAAATTTTAAAATCAACTTTTATTACAGTTGTTTTTACCGCCTGCCATAGTTTTCAAACAGAAACTTCCACTGCTATTTCCACCATTCAGTTTTCATTGCCTGACTCCACTTTAAAAAAAGTAGCTGTGCCCTTACTTCCTAAAAAAAAGAAAAAGAAAACCATCTACCTGACTTTTGATGATGGTCCCAATAAAGGCACGCAAAAAGTAATGCACATTGCAGCAAAAGAGGAGGTAAGCATTACCATGTTTATTATTGGCGAACATGTTTACAGCAGTACAGAACAAACCACAACTTATGATAGCCTGGTACAATGCCGCTTTGTTGAATTAAACAACCATAGTTATACCCATGCCCATAACAGGTATGAAAAGTTTTATTCCCAACCAGATTCTGCAGTGAAAGATTTTAGGCGGTGTGCGGATAGTTTGGGTCTTGGTACCAATATCATCCGAACACCCGGCAGAAATATATGGCGTACAAATAATATTACCAGTACGGACATAAAGAGCAGCCTGACTGCTGCGGATAGTTTACAGAAAGCCGGATTTACCGCTATAGGCTGGGACCTGGAGTGGCATTACGACAAACGATTGAATCTGAAAAGTACAGATGATGAAATGTTGCATGAATTAGATAGCCTGTTTAGCCAGTGCAAAACGAAAACACAGGATCACCTGGTATTGCTGGCGCACGACCAGGTTTATGCAGATGCTGCTGATTCAATGACATTGCATGGGTTTATTAAAAAATTAAAAATTGCGGATGAATATAATTTTGAAGTAATTTCAAAATATCCGGGGATAAAACATTAACATCGCAGTTAAATAATTTTATAAGCCGCTACTTTGAAATGAATTATTTTTGAATCTTAAAAAATTAAGACTATGGACTTATTCAAATCTGGAAACCCAACCCTTTCAGAAAAAGCATTTAAGCAAACCGGGTATATTGATTACAACAATTCAATGACGGTTAGAGGTACTTTAAACAAATTTGGTTTTATGTTTTTAATGCTGATGGGAACAGCCTATTACTCCTGGAAGGAATTTGCAACCGGCGGAGATGTGCAACCATTGATATGGGGAGGCGCAATAGGCGGTTTGGTAGTGGCCCTGGTGATCATGTTTAAAAAAGAATGGTCTCCATACCTTGCCCCCTTATACGCTTTGCTGCAAGGATTATTCATCGGCGCCATTTCTGCATATTACAACGAGGCATTTGCGGCGAAGATGCCCAATATTATCATGAATGCAGTGGGGCTCACATTTGGTACGGCTATCGCAATGTATTTATTGTATAGCTTCAAAATAATTCAGGCAACTGAAAAATTTAAATCCATCATATTTACTGCCACTGCAGGGATCGCTATTTTTTACCTAATTTCAATGGTGCTGAGAATGTTTGGCATTCAAATGGCGTTTTTGCATGAAGGCTCGCTGATGGGGATCGGTTTTTCGTTGATAGTAGTAGCCATAGCAGCACTCAACCTTATTTTAGATTTTGATATGATGGAACAGGGTGCTGCAGCAGGTGCTCCAAAATATATGGAATGGTATGGCGCCTTTGGCTTGATGGTAACCATTGTGTGGCTATACCTGGAGATACTTCGGTTGTTATCTAAATTGAGTAGCAGGAAATAAATGGGTGAATGGGCAAATGGTGAATTTTGGGTAATCTCTTCTTTCAAAATACCATTTACAAATAAAAAAAGGTTGTTCCAATTCTGGAACAACCTTTTTTTATTTTAACCCATCAATCAACTCCTTCACTTTGCCTTTAATAAAATCTCTCACTTCATTAAAATGCTCCGGCTCCATGTGTTTGGGATCCGGTATCTGCCAGTCAATAAATTGCTTGGCAGGCATCCAGGGGCAGGCATCACCGCAGCCCATTGTTACTACCGCATCAAAGGGTGCGAATGCTTTTACTTCATCCAGGCTTTTACTATCATGGGTGCTTAAGTCGTAGCCGAGTTCATTCATTGCCGCAATGGCTTTCGGATTTACAATGCCGCTTGGCTTACTGCCTGCACTGTAAGCGTCCACATTTTCACCACCCAGTATTTTGGCAAATGCCTGGCTCATTTGTGAGCGGTTGCTGTTTTCGATACAAACAAATAGGAGTTTCTTTGGTGGCGTTTCGCCTGGTGTGTTGAAAGTGTTCATAATAGATAGTTTATTGATGGTTGTTTTTTATGGATAGAACATATCGGTACTTCAATTCATTCAGGTGCTTTATGAATTGCTGATGATCCGTACATTTTTTATATAATAACGTTGTTTAAAGCGATGGGTTCAGATAGTATTTTTTCCTTAACCAGAATGCTACATTCACCAGGGCAATTAATGCCGGTACTTCCACCAACGGACCAATAACACCGGCGAACGCCTGTCCGCTGTTGATACCAAATACACCAATTGCAACGGCTATCGCCAATTCGAAATTATTACCTGCGGCTGTAAATGCTATAGAAGCATTGGTTGAATAACCGGCTCCCATTTTCTTGCCAATAAAAAAGCTGACTATAAACATGATGATGAAGTAAATCACTAATGGAACAGCTATCCTGATTACATCAAATGGGATGCTGACAATTAATTCGCCTTTTAGGCTGAACATTACTACGATGGTAAAGAGCAGTGCTATCAATGTAATGGGAGAAACAAAGGGAATAAATTTATTATGATACCAATCTTCGCCTTTTGCTTTTAATAAAAAATAACGGGTTAAAAAACCAGCCGCAAAAGGAATACCCAGGTATATAGCTACACTTTTGGCGATTTGCCCGATGCTGATATCAACAACGGATCCTGAGATACCAAACAATGGCGGAAGCACCGTTATAAAAACATACGCATACACACTGTATAACAATACCTGGAAGATACTGTTGAGTGCAACCAACCCTGCAGCATATTCACGGCTGCCCTCTGCCAGTTCATTCCACACAATTACCATGGCTATGCAGCGTGCAAGGCCAATGAATATTAATCCAATCATATATTCGGGATATCCATGCAGGAAAACAATGGCCAGTGCGAACATGAGTACGGGACCAATTACCCAGTTGAGCAATAAAGAAACGCCAAGCACTTTCGTATTTTTAAATACTTCTTTCAATTGATCATATCGAACTTTTGTGAATGGTGGATACATCATCAGGATTAATCCAATTGCCAAAGGGACATTGGTAGTTCCTGTAGAAAATGAATTGATAAAGCCGGATGAAGAAGGGAAAAAATAGCCGATAGCCACACCAACTGCCATCGCCATAAATATCCACAATGTGAGATAGCGATCTAAGAAGCCAAGCTTTTTTCTTTCATGTGCAGGAGCACAATTATTTGCGGACATTATTTACAGGTTAAAGTATGAAACAGGTTGCTATGGGGTCGGTTTCTTTTATACAGTGGAGCTTAGCTGTATTTTAAAGATCAAAAATAAGTTAACAACATCCGCTACCGGGCTCGCAGCAATTCCTTTCATCCTTGGCCGGCTTTTCTGCATACACGGTAATGCTGGTAATTTTTGTGGTACTATTTTTATAGTCAGCAATTTCTTTATCAGTTAAGTAATTGGCTAAAATTTCTTGCGGTATAGTAATGGCCTTATCTTTTTGAAGGGTTATATTTTTAAAACCGGCTGCTTCTATTATTTCGAGGTAAACCTGTTTTTGAATGGCACCTGACACACAACCTGCATACAATTCTGCCACTTCTTTCCATTTTGCCGGCAATGCGCCTTCCAGTACAATATCGGATATAGAGAAATGTCCGCCTGGTTTTAATACCCTGAAAATCTCACTGATCACTTTATGTTTATTGGGCACCAAATTCAATACGCAGTTACTTACAATCGCGTTTGCATAATTGCTGGTTACAGGCATGTCATCAATATCTCCCAGGCGAAATTCTACATTGTTCAATCCTAATTTTTCAACATTGGCCCTTGCCTTTGCGATCATTGGTTCGGTAAAATCAATACCAATCACTTTGCCTTTTTCACCAACAAATCTCCGGGCAATAAAGGCATCATTACCGGCGCCGCTGCCAAGATCAATCACTGTATCACCCTCTTTAATTTTGGCAAATTCGGTGGGTAGTCCACAACCCAATCCAAGGTCTGCATCAGGGTTATAACCTTCCAGCTTACTGTAGTCATCGGCCATAATATTGTACACTTCATCACCGCAACAGGATGAGGTAGCACCACAACAGGAAGTTGCATTTTTAGTTTGACTTTGTTCTGCGATGGCAGCATATTTCTCTTTTACGAGTTCCTTAATTTGTGTGTCATTATTCATGATTATATGTTTTGTGCTTTACAGTGTACTGTTTTAGCAGTTTAATAATAAATGTTGCGTGGTTTTATTTTGGGCACCCTTTTCAACAACAAGCTTTTTTATTTTGGGTTTTAAGATTATTAAACAAGAAGCTGAACTCCTTCATAAAATGTTCAAAAGCCTTCCAGTTGATGCAGTAGCAACTGCGGGGCCCATCAATAGTGCCATCAATTAGTCCAGCATTTTTAAGTTCTTTTAAATGTTGGGAAACAGTGGACTGGGCCAATGGCAATATATCCACTATCTCGCCGCAGATGCATTCATTGCGCTCTGCCAATACTTTCAGTATGGCAATCCTTGCCGGGTGTGCCAATGCTTTTGCAAACTCTGCAAGGTCTTGTTCCTTTTGTGTAAAAGCTTCTTTTTTATGAATTGCCATTTGTTTAAATCTTATATCGCAAATATACGATTAAAGATATTTGAATTCCAAATATTTTTTTTAAAATAAATAAAGCACCGGGCAACCGGTGCTTTATTTAATATTTCACAAAACAAATTATTAGTAGGATTACCTAATGGTGATTAGGATGTAACATCCCAATAAACAATTGCCTATTGTAAATTGATTTTCTATCTATTCCCTGCCATCCAGTAAATTACCTATTCCTCCCAATATGCTGCCTTCCTCCTTACGTTTGTAAGTGCCATACTGCATAATCCGTCCTGCCAGCCTGCTGATGGGTAGTGATTGCAACCATACCGTACCCGGCCCTCTTAACACAGCGAAGAATAAGCCTTCGCCGCCAAACATAAAGTTCTTTATCCCCCTTACCATTTCAACATCAAAATCAACCCTGTCGGTGTATGCAACTACGCAACCAGTATCTACTTTCAAAATCTCCCCGGCCATTAACTCTCTTTGTACCACAAACCCGCCGGCATGTGCAAAGGCAAGTCCATCACCTTCGAGCTTCTGCATAATAAATCCTTCGCCACCAAAAATGCCGGTGCCCAACTTTCTTTGAAATTCGATACCGATGCTTACGCCTTTTGCTGCACACAGGAACGCATCTTTTTGAGCAATGATTTTTCCTCCCAGTTCTTTTAAGTCAAAAACAATAATCTTACCAGTGTAAGGCGATGCAAAACTAACTTTCTTTTTGCCCTGGCCCACATTAGTAAAGGCGGTCATAAACAAGCTTTCACCTACCAGCAACCGCTTGCCTGCACTCATTAATTTTCCCAATATTCCGGTATTTTGTTGCTGCTGGCTGCCATCGCCAAAAATGGTTTGCATTTCAATGCCGTTGTCCATCATCATAAAGGCACCACTTTCTGCAATCGCAGTTTCATTGGGGTCTAATTCAATTTCAACAAACTGGAGTTCTTCTCCGTGGATTTTGTAATCAATTTCATGATTTGTACGCATGATTTTATTTTTTGGTGAAGATAATAGCTATGCCAGTAATTTTTTTAAAAAATACATTAACGGCAAACGTATTTGGCGCTTAACTTAACACCAGTTGCTTAACAAGTAAAAATGAAATGTCAGGCCAGCAATTGCAGCACAGAACTTTTGCGGCGCCGGCTTATTTTTATTTGTTCGCCATTTAACAATGTAAGTATATTATTATCAGCGGAGATATCAGCAATAAACTGCCTGTTTACAATATGTGCTTTGTGAATCCTGTAAAATACATCACCCGCTAAATTATCTTCAAACCAATGCAGTACTTTGGCAACAGTTAACGGGCGGGCATTCACTAAAAACAATTTACTATAGTTGCTACTGGCTTCAATCCGTATTATATTATTGGCGAAGATTAATTGAGTGCCGTTTTGGGTATGAATTAATACTTGTGTCATAATAGTTACTTTTTTCTGGTGTTGATTGCAACTTTGCGCAACCTTTAAATATGTAAGCAAGAATGATTTTTATATAATTAATTTAAAGCTTTTAACAATGTGTTAGTTGGGTTCATACGAGTGTTTTTCAGATGGCTGCCTTTTTCACACCCTAAAAGGCAATAGGCGTCAACTTAATTTTAACGATTACATTTTAATTTTAAGTGTGCTTTTCGAGCTCCGATCGAACTGGTCATTTTAGATTCCTTAAGGTCTAAATTCTTCATTTATGCCTATTTTGCCAAGCGACCAGTTGAAATACCTCTTCCTATCTTACCAGCAAAACATTTCCTCTCATCTCTATCACTTTTCCATTTCGGTCCTTTCCTTTTAGTATCCATATATAATTTCCAATTGGTTGAGGCTTGCCCCTGAACAATCCATTCCAGCCTTTCATCCATTGATTGGTTTCGAATACCAGTTCACCATAGCGGTTGAATATCCTGAACAATTCTGTAGATGCAATGCCAACCGGTATTGGGCGAAACACATCATTCTTCGCATCACCATTGGGTGAAAAAGCATTGGGTACATAATAAGTAATATTGTTAAATGCTCTTATCCAAACCGTATCGTATCCTTCGCAGCCGGCAGGATCTTTTACGATCAAAGTAAACCTGGTGCTGTCGCTATACAAAGTAGCCAATGGGTTTGCGATGAATGGATTGTTCAATACTGAACCCGGTGACCAGGTATAACTTACCCCTCCTGTGGCCTGTAACTGGTGTGGTATACCAACCACAATAATGGTGTCATTGCCTGCAAAGGCTGCAACCGCTGGACGAACAGTCACTACGATTGTATCACGTATTGTAAAATTGCAACCATGGGTATCCATGGTAGTCAGGACATATTGTTGTGTGGCACTTGGTTTTACTACCGTGGCGGCGGAATTGGGATTAACTATTCCACCGGCAATTGCAGGCTCCCACTGGTAAGTAACCGGTGCTGAAATATTTGTTACCGACGAGTTCAACATCACGGAAGCTTTGTTACAAATAGTGATGTCAACTCCAGCGTTTACTACCTGCAACGGATAATAAGTGACTGTCGCCGGTTTTATATCAAAGCAACCAATGGCGTTACTACCTTTAATATAATACACCCCGCTTACAGCATTGGCAGGCGTATTTAAGGCAATTGTGGCAGCAGCATCTGTCCAGTAAGTAAAGGAGAGGCCTGCTGCAGAACCCGCAGTAACGGTTGAAGCTGTAAGGTTAGCAGTTGATGGTGCACATACTGCCGGAGGGTTATTGATAACAACTAATGGGTTGGCCCCAATAACTACTGAAACCAATACCGTGTCAGAACAGCCTGTAGTGGTGGTGCTTATTAATTGATAAATACCCCCTGTGTTAACGGCAGTAAGATTACTGATTGCTGCACCATTCATTGTCCAGGTATTATTATTGGTGCCGGTATTGTAAACTGTTGTCAGATTGATTGTACTGCCCACGCAAATATTGACGATGGTATCTTTTCCAAGGGTTGGTTTTGGCCTGGTGCGTAGTGTAATAAAAGCAGTATCGCTGCAATTGAAATTATTAAATACAATCAGCCTGTAGTTGCCTGCTGTTGTTACCGCCGAAGGATTTGTAACGGTTACTCCATTGATTGCCCAGTTGGTAGTAAAGCCGCCTGTATTGTAGAATGCTGTAAGATTAACGGAGATGCCTTCGCAAATACTGATGGCTGTGTCGTTGCCAATGAATGGTTTTGCTTGAATCAATAAAGTGAGCAACGCCGTATCTGCACAATTGAAATTGCTTGTTACAATTAACTGATACACTCCGCCGATACTTACTGCTGATGGGGTATTCACTCCAATTCCGTTGATTGACCACGACGAAGTGATTGCAGTGTTTGGATAGACTGTTGTGAGACTAAATGTATTTCCCTGGCAAATATTTAGGGTCGTGTCATTTCCTACAGCCGGTTTGGGATTAACAATAACTGTTACCAACGCAGTATCGCTGCAACTGAAATTATTGTTAACTATCAACCGGTAAGATCCGGAAGCATTAATGGATGATGGATTATTTACTGCGTTACCGTTGAGCGACCAGGTAGCTGCAAGCCCTGCTGTGTTGTAGATGCCGGTGAGATTAACAATGCCATTGCTGCAAATACCGATTGCCGAATCAATACCAATGGCAGGTTTTGAATTTACCGTAAATGATACAATGGCAGTATCCCTGCAGCCCGCAGGAGATGCGGCAATTAATTGATAGTTGCCACTTGAAATAATGGAGGAAGGATTTATTACAGCAGCTCCGTTTAGCGTCCATGCAGTTGTAAATCCTGTGGTAGGGTAAACAGTTGTAAGATTAATACTGTTTCCGTTGCACCTGCGGATTGCAGTATCATTTCCCAAAGATGGGTTTGGATTGATGGTGAGTACTACCACTGCTGTATCTAAACAACCAACACTATTTGCTGCAATCAGTTGATATTGGCCGGCCGAGTTTACAGCGGAGGGGTTATTGACAACATTGCTATTGAAACTCCAAAGTGAGGTTAAGCCGGTGGTAGTAAATACCGTAGTAAGTTCATAGCTATTCCCCTGGCAAATGCCTGCAGCAATATCATTACCTAATGTTGGTTTAGAGTTAAATGCAATGGTAACATCTGCCGTGTCTTTACATCCACCGGCGTTACTTACAATTAGCCTGTACACACCTGCAGGTAAAATTTTAGCAGGATTGGCGACTGGATTACCATTGAATGACCAGATATCGGTTAGCCCGCTTGTATTGTAAATGCTGGTAAGGTCAACCGTATCTCCCCTGCAAATATTGATAGCCGTATCATTACCAATAGTTTGTTTTGGGCTCACCATAAGCGTTAGTATCGCCGTATCGGTACAGGAAAAATTATTGGTTACAATCAATTGGTAGCTACCTGCAATACCTACATTGGTTGGGCTGTTTACCGGGTTCCCATTGAGTGTCCAGGAAGCCGATAAACCGGAAAGGTTAAAAGCTGAGTTTAGATTAACAGCCGCTCCATCACAAATATTGATGCTGGTATCATTGCCCGGTGAAGGTTTATTATTTATTGTAAGAAGAACGAATGCCGTATCACCACAACCACTTGAATTGATGCCAATAAGCCGGTAATTGCCCTGTGTATTTACAGATGATGGATCAGTTACCGGATTGTTATTGAAAGTCCAGCTAGCGTTGAGGCCGGTAGTAGTAAAAATGGAAGTAAGATTGATACTGGTGCCGCCGCAAATATTGGTAACAACATCATTACCCAATACAGGCCTTGAATTAATGGTAAGGTTATAAGTGCGAATTAAACTGTCGCACCCGCCACCGGATAAGCGGATGGTATCACTGTAACTACCTGCACTTTGTGCCACCAAACCCCATGGTAATGTAATCGATGAGCCGAGACAGATACTTGTATCAACGGTAACAGTAAGCGGTACGGAAAAATCGTTGATGATAATTGAATCAATTGCAATGCAATTACCGTAATCAACCTGTACCCAATATAAGCCTGGAGCAGTAACCGTGTAGATAGCGTTGGTATTGCCATCCTGCCAGGTGTATGCAAGGGCACCGGGTGTGGTAGCATTGATTGAATAGGTAGCCTGCCGGGCAAAGCAAATGGTGGTGTCTCTCCCAATGGAAGGCCTGGCTTTGATGGTAAGGTTTATCCTGCGTATCAAACTATCGCAGCCGCCTGCATATTTTAATGTATCCCGGTAGGTACCCGCGGCAGTAACATCTATGCCCCAGGGCAACTGAAAAGTTTCACCGAAGCAAATACTGGTATCCGTTATCGCTGTTAAGGGTGCCGGGTATCCCGAAACCTGTATAGTATCCCTGACAATACAATTTCCAAAGTTGATATTTACACGATATTGTCCCGGGACGGTCACAAGGAAGGTATCAGCAGTACTGTTATTTTGCCAGGTATAGGATATTGCCCCCTGCATATTTGCTTTTAATGAAAACCCTCCTTTAGTTAAACATACGGTAGTATCATTTCCGAATGGCCTGGAGGCATTTACGTTATTCACTTCAAAAGAATCCCGGTACACGCAATTTAAGTAGGTGATATCAACCCAGTAATAACCGGGGATACTCGTATAAATAGATTGAGTGGTGGCGCCTGTACTCCAGCTATAGGTTTCGCCAAATCCCCTGCGCACATTTACCAGCACGGAATCAGTACATAAATTAATCTGCTGCAGCGGCCTTGCACTGATCGGGCTAATCAATACCCTCACCGTATCCCTGCGGCTACATCCATTGTAACTTACCCTTACCCAGTGATTGTTGTTGCCGGTAGCAGTTACCCGGAACGTATCAGCCGTACTGTTATTTTGCCACAGGTATGTTGCCCCGGGGTGTGAAGTTGCAGTGAGTTTAATGGGAGCCGTACTGTTACATTGCGCAATATCTGCACCTAAGTTTACGTAAGGCCTTCCAGGTACGGTTACTGTCCTGGTAACAGAATCCTTTTGCAGGCAACTGGTATTGTTTACTACCAGTTTTACTGTATATGTTTGGTCTGTGGGTAGGGCAGGGTAGAAGAACGATGGTGATACTGCGGTAGAGGTTTGCCCGTTATAACCAAAATTCCATTGGTAACTGATATTGGTTCCGTATGTAGAGAAGTTGACGAATTTCACGGAATCCGCAGCATTGCAATCAAATGTGGTATTAAAATTTGCCGATGCCAAACAGTTCGTTAACGGGGCACAAGTGTCTGCATGGGCGATGGCAGATAATTTCAGATCGATGGTTCCGGTTACAGCCACATTGCTTTTCAGGATGGGTGTAAATACCTGCACATAATAACTCTGTCCCGGAACCAGGCATTGATACGTATTTTGTGTTAAGGCATCCAGTACACAGCTTTGTTCCTGCATTGCGCCACAGTCTCCCGTCATCAACCGGTATTTGATGTCACTACTGCTGGCATTCGTATTTTCCGCCAGGTAGGTTGTTACATCCAGTGTATCCGTTCCTCCAATATCGATCCTGAACCAACTGCTTTTGTAATCAGTAGTATTGGCGTTTGGCGGACAGGTTAATTGTGGCCCAAACTCACCATAATCGGTGGCGATGGTATGACAGTTCACTAACACTGTAGATGTTAGAGCGCCGGGGCCATTTAATATCGCAGGGATGGCACGTCCGCAAAAATCACCCACCGCTTCAATCAGTTCGATTTCCGGATAAACATATTCATTTACGCGGCTGCATCCTGGCAGTAATAAGTAATAAGTGCCGGGTGATACGCATGTTTGCGCCCAGGTGCCACTGGGTGAACTGACGCTGGAATACAATTCAATTTTTAAACCATTGGTAGTGGAATCGCCAGGTTTTGTTTGTCTCAATAATTGCACCTGGTCGTAGCCTGTGCTGATGCTGTTGTTTACTTTTATCCGGTAGCGTACATTTCCTGTAACGGTGGAAGTAAATTTATACCACAATGTTTTTTGACAATTGTTATAGTTGTTATATACCGGATCGGGTGCATCCCTTGACGCACAGGAATAATTATCCGTTGCACCTGTAAATGTTCCCACTCCAACTGTTCCAATATTACTGGCCTGGTAATAGTGATCGAACTTTGGTAATATGAGGTTTATAGAATCAATCAACACAGATACTTCCACCTGTGTATTGGGCAACTGGCCACCTACTTCTGTGGGATTCCCGTTTACATTTTCCACGAGCACATAATACCGGCTGGGTATGGATGTACAGGGATCTCGGTAAAATGAGATATTATTTGGCGTGCTAAAGCAGTAGTAGGGAAAATTGATCAGGTTAGTGCCGATATAAGTAAGGCCCTGTGCAACAGTTGAATCAATTTCACCATTTGCTTTAACAGCAGAGAATGGAAGTGTTCCGGCAACATTGCTCCTGTAAACAGCAAACCTTGGTTGAAGGCTTCTGCCAATGGTTTTGTTCTCCACTCTTACCCTTACTGTACCAGCATCAGCAGCTACAAATGTGTACCATAAATTTCTACGGGCTATATCATTACTTGCCGGAAAGGCGGAATCATACAAGGGTTTATTGGGACCATTATTATACACATTGGGATTTACTTTGGCGTTACATACCGCATTGCCGGGGTCGGTGGTAAAAGCTCCGGTGGTACAGTAGAAAAAATCATTACTCGGTTTGCGGCCAGAATTTAAAGGGTTTACATCTCCCACCTTACCAAAATGATAAGTGTTATCCGGTGACACTACATCAAAATCGTAGGCACTGGCGGCATAATCAAAACGGGAGTAGCCAATTTGATCAATATAAATTCTCGGAGTAACACTGCTACAACTATTGGCGTCTTTGGCAAACACCACCAATGTATAAGTACCGGGTTGAAAAAAACAAAACTGTATAAAGCCAGCTCTGTTGTTACATGTTTGAATGGGGACTGCATTGGCGAACTGCATTGAGTCGGATCTCACATCTTTGTTATAAATTGTAGCAAAATATCCGCCTGTATTGATCTGCAAAAAGCAAACCTCTGTTGTTTTGAAAACATAATAGACCACCCTGTTTGCTGCGGCTTCACATGTTTTAATGGGATGGCTTGCAAAGGGGGTATCCAGGGTGCAGTTAAAACTTTCCGTGGGCAATGTGTAAGTTGTATCCGTTCTTGGATATGCCGGTGTACTACCGGGCCTGTTATTTGCCCATTGAATTAAATGTGGCTGGCTTGTAACGGTATTAATGGATGCTTTATAGGGGCGGTTATACTTCGGGCCAGGGCAGGCAGGAGTAATTGTGATGGTAAATTCATCTTTGTAACCTACATGGCTGTTGTACCTTCCAGCCACATTTACCAATCGGGTAGTACTATCGTAGCTTGGTCCGGTGCCATAACTTACAACCGTGTACCATCCTGCGGGTAAAAATGTACAGCCGTTGGCCGTTTGGGCACTACTGAAACAGTTCCATTGATTGCCTACCGGCGATAAACCTCCTAAGCCGTTGGTTGCTTTACCGTAAAACAATGTCTTGGTGCCATAGGCAAATTCATTGCAACTGTAATAGGTGGTATTCGCAATTCTAACGATCGCGTCACCCTTTAAATAAAATTGCCTGTAAATGGCTTTGGTGGCCGGTCTTCCACCCATTGAACAGGGCTGGTAACCATTTATTGGAACAGCGTTGTCATCACAGCTCCAGAAGTCAACGTCTGATTTTTTAGTGCCGCCATTTACCCCGAGGGTATCCATAATGCTACCAAAGTCCTGTGCGGTAAAAGGGCTGTTATGTAATGTTCTTGTTCTGGTGAAAGTAAAAGTTGGACGGTCAACCCGGCCCACATCTCCTGTGGAACCAAACGAAGTAAATGTGTAAGTGCCGGGTACCACACAGGCCGATTTATTGACATTACACGTGTTTCCATCCAGGCAAAGTGATCTGGGTATTAAGCCTGTTATTTTATCAGGAAAATTAAAGATGTTCTGGGCTGCAGCCAATGCATTGGCATCACCACTATACAGCCTGTAGCGGAATGGAGGATTGTTTGAATTAACCAATGCAGAAAAATTTACTGTACCACTATCGGCTACAATAAACTGGCGGTAAATTACTTTGTCATTCAATGGCGAACAGGTGGTATCGGATGGCCTTAGGGTTGGCTGGCAACCAATGGTATCCCGGTTAGATTGATAAGCAACCCCGTTCGCCAAAGACAGTTGCACATTTCCCACCCGGTTGATGCTGTCAAATGCGCCGGTAGTATTCAATGAATATTTATTGGCTGCTTTGCGGGTATATACCGTCATATCCAGCCTGTACCGTGAGCCAAGGTTGGTAAATAGACATTGATCGTTATTGTTGGTTGGGGTGTTGTAAAAATACGAAGTGAGGGCCAGCGGCGCATCTGTTCCGAGTACCTGCATCACATAATCGCCCGGTGCAAGGCATTCAACCAGCATATTGTAAGTAGCAGTTGCCACAAGGTTAGCTGTATCAAGGTCTGCACAATTAGCGGTAACTGACTGTTTAAAAAGCCGTATAATTGGCCTTGAACCGCAGGAGATCATTGAAGGCCGGAAGTTGATGGCAGATGCACCTTGTAATTTAAATGTTGCAAAACTGCTAAGGTTGTAATTGATACCGCCAATATTGATACCCGCCGCAGGTATGGATGGATTGCAGGCGCTGATGACGTGCCGGCTGTTGCAACCAAAATAATCAAACATGCTGTTGATTGTGCCATTCGGTGATGCATTCAGCAGGCCCAGTGCATTGGTTGCCGGCATTCCTGTAATTGGTAAGGGAGCTGCTGTGGGAGCAACTCCGCCTGTTATTAATCCCAGTCTCAGGATATCTTTAAAATCCTTATGAAAAAAAAGCTGGATACTGTAAGTCGTATTTGGTTGCAGTTCGCCGCAGGTATATCGTTTAACTGCAGCCCGGTACCCGTTAGTCTCCATCGAATCGCAGCCATCAATTACCGGAAGCGCATTGTATGGAGTCGTAACCACATTACCCTGGTATAGGTTGTAACCAAACTTCTTCAGTATGTTGGAAGCGCCGCTTGGGAAATAGGTACTGGTACCTGTACCTGAAAGCGTGACTGCAAAATAATCAAGATAAGCGGGTGTGGTAAACGTAAACCAGGCGCTTTTGTGATAATCACGATAGTTGAACAGGGCTGTACATACTTCCATGGAATCTTCAATTGACTGGCACTCGGTGTCAAAATCAATTTTACGGGAAAAATTGGTTGCTACCCCGAAAGCATAAGCCTGGTTGGGATGGTCATAGGCCGCACCGGTTTGGTCTGATATTTCGAGGCCGACGGTAATGGGGCCATTGGCAGCTACTTTAGAAGATACCTGTACCAAATAGTCGCCTGACGGTACGCATGGATGATAGGTATTACCAAAGGTGACAATCGGTGTAAGTTTAGTACTAATGTTTGCATTAGCGGGAAGACAGGTATTGGTTTGATAGACCGCAAAACCTGCATTACCGGCGGTAATAGTGGTTCCAGGCTGAGTAAGGGTAACTCTCAGCGCCCTGATAGTTGGGATGCTGAATTTATACCAGACCGATTTTTTATCCAGCCCGGCCACAAAAATAGCTGGGGCATAGGCTTCACCTGTTTGTACCGTAGCATTGGTTAAATCAGTTTGAACAGAAGTGAAATTGCCCAGGCCAAACCCGTTTGCAGGAATGGGAATGTTGATGGCATTGGTGCAATTGTCGTTTGCGGGTGCTTGTGCATGCAATTGATTACCGGCAGCTATACCAATCATTAGTATAAGTGTTAGTAAATAGCTATTTTTTTGATTAACCATTGCAGCAGTAATATTGATTCGCTTCCCGAACTACAATCTTTTTATTTTGGACCCTGATTTTTTATTTGTTAATGATCACTTTTTTGCCTGCCGCCACATGTAAATTGCCTGGTCTGGATACTATTACTGACTTGCAGGTTACATCTGTTGTAACGGTTACATTGTGGCTGATGTGTACTTTGCTTGTTGGGCCGGGCACCTGGTTATTAGGCCAGATAGCCGGGTCGTTCCAATCACCGTCTTGTACTGTATAGTATATGGAGGGATCAATCACAAAGAGAGTTCCAAATATATTTTTATTGTAAATGCCATTATTTGCATTTACTTCAATTTCATAGTGACCGGCAGAATCATTTAAGGGGGCTGTAAACGTAAAGGTTACCTGCCTTGTATCCCCGGGATTTATATTGCCTACATTGATTGAATCTACGCCGGTAAGAATATATCCTGAAGTGGGTTGGCTAATTTTAAAACTCACGTTATTTTGTGACACTGACCCATAGTTTTTAAACTTATAAATAATACTTCCATCAGAGCCAGGCACCCTGCTGTGTACTACTTTACTTGATACTTGTGAGAGGTAAGCAATAGAAGGAATACTGTTTGAATTGATCATCGTTATCAATGAGGCGATGCCATTTACTGCAGAATCATTCAACTTTTTTATTTCTATTGCAAGGCTATCGAAACCTGGCCGGTAAGAAGTTTTATTATTGTCACAGATGAATGCGTAATTGACGTAATGCAGGGATTTTCTCAAGGAGTATTGTTGTGAAATGAACGAGTCTATTACCAAATCCAATCTTGGTCTGAACGCAGCTATTTTACTTGAAGCACTGTCTGCAGCGGACCATATCGAATTGAGCATTGCAGTCATTTCCTGGGTATAGGCAGAGTCGTTGTAAATATATCTTTTAAGCACTGTTCCATAAGCCAATGGAGTAAATGTGGCGGCAGCATAATGTGCCTGCAGATCTGTAAGGTTCTGGTTGAACCGGTTTTTAATCGCAATCAATGAATCCGGAGCATTCAATGCTAACACCTGCAATACCGTTCCAGGATTTGCCGCGGGAAGTGGCCGGGCGAGGCCGGCTTTTTCCTTTGTTTGCTTCGAAAGATTTACTTCTTCCCAGGCACCTGCTGCACCCTGGTAGGAAGATGCAATCAGTGACCCTGCTTTGATGGCTTTAGCTGAATAGGAAAGCACTTTGGAAGCCACCGCCACCGCCTGGCCCCCGGGCAATAGTCCCAAAATTTTGATAGCGTCAAAAAATTGAGAAGCTGATTCTGCAACTAAAGCTAACCTTGCCAGGGATTCAATCTTGGCTTTCCGGTTTGTAAGTGTATCCTGACCGTACTTAGCCAGTGAATTTGACTGGCTGTTGTATAAAATGTCATACGCTTCATCATAAGTAAAAGTAGATTTTAATGCTGTGGCATTTTGGCTTGTACTTGACACCAGGTACCTGTGAAGATCGTTTGCATAATAGCTACTGTACAACTTGCTTGCTGCAGCAGTTGCTAAAAGCTTTTTTGTATTATCAACAATAATTTTATAACTAAATCCTTGTCCTCCATATTCAAGAAATTGAATCATCAGGTCTGCTGCGTCATTGATACAGGTTGCTGTCATATCAAAAATCTGTTTCACATCTTTGTTTGATTCTAATAATGCCGACACAGACTTTGCCCATTCATTAAAATAGGTTTTAGTCAATTTTAACGTATTCACAAATAAAGGCACGTCTTCATCACCTGTAAAACCAATCTCAGCAAATTTGTCTTTCACACTTTGATTGGCAGAAGGGCCACTTGTTTTTTCCCTGAAGATCACTTCAGATGCCATAAAATCAAGCAGGTCCAGCATATTGGCAACCATGTCTGAGCCAAGGTCCGACATATTACCCCCGAGCTTATAAACTGTTGCGAGTGTTGCATAATAATTGGCGAGGTTATTAACCTTTTTTGCGTGATCGGTAGAAATGGTGGTGCCAGACAGGAAAACCTGGGTGGGATTTTCATAGCCATTCACATTAAAGCCTTTTACACAGATATCACCTAAACTAATGGCGAAACCTATCTTTACAGGGAAGCACTTTTTTTCCATTTTTTCTTTGAACGCTTTCAATTCCCTGATCATGCTATCTGGCATTAACACCGGTTTCATCCGGGTATGGTTACGGATATTGTCAAAACGTTGTATCATTGGAAAGCCATCCCTGTTTACAAAACGCACTTCAACAGAATACAAATCAACATCATTGGCTTTTTTTAATTCATAAATGCCGAACGCATTGGGTGTGGTACTTTCTTCCTCAACATTATTTTTAAATAGCCTTATTGTTGCACTAGCGGTGATTGGTTTTTTTTGAAGCCCCGGCCTTACTATGTTCTCATTGTCAAAATCACCAAACACGTCATATACCACTCCTTTTATATACTTTTCCGTATTATCCATAAAGGTTACACCGGCATCGGATGTAATCAGCACTTTTGAATTTTTTGCATCGTAAGCCAGCCCGGTTATATTGTTGCTGGGCAAGCCATTAGCAGTGGTGTATTTTGTGTATGACGGCACATAATCAGGGCTGGATAATGGATTGTATTCTCTTGATTCATATACAAGCAATCCTGCAGAAGTGCCTATATATACATTTCCATATTCGTCAGAAACCATGGCATTATAGTTTATTTGTGTGCCAGGCGGAATTAAGCTTCCTGCATCCATCTTTAGCCAGCCGGATGGTGTTTTTATGATCAAGCCTCCAGCTTTCAATCCAATCCACCTGTTACCATCTTTATCAAAATGTATAGCCTGTGCCGAAAATCCCGTTTGAAATAAGGATGTATCTGCAGTTCCATGAATACCGATATATTCTCCACTGGGCCGGTACCTGAGTATTTGGGAACCGCCATTATTCTGCCTGGCGGCCACCCACACTTCCCGGTTGTTTCCGCCCACTGCTTCGCTGATTGGAGTAGCACTTGGCCCAAGTTGGTAGCCACCATTGTTGATAGTGAAATAGGATGCAAACTTATTTAAACCTATATGTAAGCCGCCACGGCGTGTATTAAATGAAGTGATATAAGTGCCTTGTGCTGCCCACACCCTTGGCAGCCTTCCGTTTTTTGCGCTAAAACTTAGGTCTGTATATAACGAACGTACATTCCTGCTAATGAGATCTGCACTGGTAGTGGTGCCCACAACGCTGTAAAAATTCATGCTGATATCACTGGCCACCGGAAAATAATTAACTCCGCCGGCAATATTGGAATTACCACCCACACTTGCCTGGCCTGATTGCGCTATCCAGATGCCACTGTCTGCATCTGCTTTTATATCATTGATAAAAACATTGGTAAGCTTGTTTGATTTAAGCCATATATCCTGTCCATAATCATCATAAGTATATAAGCCGCCATACTGTGTGCCAGCCCAGATGCGGTTGTCTTTTCCCACACCAATACATTTAAAATTATTGGTTGTAAATGCAGCAGTATTAAACCCACCCATCTGGTAATTAACAAAAGTTGCCTGGCAAAACATTTGTGCGGGCAACAGGTACATCAATAAAGTAAGAATGGAAACATGCTTCATAATACAATGGCTTTTAGAGGTAATTTTTTGATTATAGTTGGTGGTTTTGCGAAAAGATATCAGCGTAGTTTACAAAAGGGGGATTACTAAAAAGGGGCCAGGAAATTAACCTGTTGTAATGCACCATTTTGTAAAACAAACGGCTAGCAAAGTAGCAAAGAATTATATTGTTTTATCTACTCAATTTGTATTACCTCAGTACATTGAACACCACGCCACCTGCCACTGTTACCGAGGTGCCTGCCGCACAATTGATACTCTTAACAGTGGTAGCTGCATTTATCACAGGGTACCTTGGCCGGCCGGCAGGAATAATAACTGCTGATGTGGAAGTGGGTACTGAATTGCCGGCCCAGTTCCCGGCTGTTTCCCAGGCAGTGCTTACATTACCTGTCCAGTTGAAATTAGTGACTAATGGAGTGGTGCCAATGCTCCATAACTCTGTTCCATACAAAGGATCAGTTACTGAAAAAATGAGGGAATTGTTTAATACAGCGAAAGCCGCCGGAAATGAGCCGTTTATTCCTGGTTGGATATCAAACCCAACAGTACCTGCCGCAGTGCCATCGCTTTTCCAAAGTTCCAACCCATTTACAGGATCGGTTGCCCTGAAAAACAGCACACCATTTACTGCTGTTAGCATGTCTTGCCTTTGGGTTATGGTGGAACCTGGGTAGGTATCTTTTACCAAAACGGTACCTGCAGCAGTACCATCCGTTTTCCAGATTTCAATACCATTGGGTCCATCGTAAGCAGTAAAAAAAACGGTATTGCCTACGCCGGTAAAATTTCTTGGCGATGAACTTTGTGTTGCATTGATATCCTTTACCATTACAGTGCCCGCAACGGTACCATCGCTTTTCCATAATTCCTGGCCAGCATTGGGATCAAGCAAAGCAAGATACATGGTGTTGCCCACCACTGTCATAGATGAAGGACCGGAGCTTCCTGCCCCAGCTACTTCTTTAAAAATAACGGTACCTGCACCGGTACCATCACTCTTCCACAATTCGGTACCATTTACGGGATCACGGGCACCGAAGAAAAGTGTGCCATTGAAATTTACCAGATCACTGGGTTCTGACGGGAACGTACCGGGCCAAATATCTTTTACAATCATGGTACCGGCATCTGTACCGTCTGTTTTCCATAATTCTTCATCGTAGAAATTGCCGGTAGTGCCATTTTGGGCAGTAAAAAATACCATACCGTTTACGTAAGTGAATTTTGCAGGATGGGAATTGGTGGTGCCTGGCATGATATCTTTTACCATTACAGTGCCAGCAGCCGTACCATTGCTTTTCCAGAGTTCACGACCAAAACCTGTACTGGTAGCAGAAAAATACAGTGTGCCATTCATGTTGGCAACATTGATGATGGAGGGTTCTCCGCTTCCAACAACTATATCTTTTACCATTACCGTTCCTCCGGCAGTACCATCGCTTTTCCAAAGCTCCCTTCCAAAGCCGGTAGAGAATGCAGCAAAATATAATGTGCCGTTTACGTTAGTAAGCCATTCCGGGTTTGAATTGACAGCACCTGTGGCGATGTCTTTTACCAATACTGTTCCTGCTGCTGTGCCATCCGTTTTCCATAATTCCATTCCATCAATACCATCACTTGCACTAAAAAAAACGGTGCTGCCTACTGTACAGGTATTGCCTGCACCCGAGCCCGTATTGGTAGTATTTACATCCTTCAGCAATATGGTACCAGCATCTGTTCCATTGCTAATCCAGGTTTCCGGGCCGGTTGCAGTAGAAGGTACACCGGCTTTGTAGCCACTATAAGTAAAATAGAGCGTACTGGTTCCTCCAAATAAGTTGGTGATATTGCCGCTGGTTATAGCCGTGGCATTTAACTGCACTGTACCTGCATCAGTGCCGTTACTCTTCCAAAGACCAACCGGCGCAGTATTGGTTGTAAAATAAAGCGTACCATTTACATTGGTAAGCTGGGAGGGGGTGCTTCCGGTACTGCCTGCTACAATATCTTTTACCAATACAGTGCCTGCATCGGTGCCATTGCTTTTCCATAGCTCAAAACCGGTAGTGCCATTTTGTGCCGCAAAGAAAAGTATACCGCCAACATTTACCATGATATAAGAGGAAGTAACTGCACCGACAGTGCCGGGGTTAATATCTTTTACGATAGATGTACCTACATCCGTGCCATCACTTTTCCACAATTCAAAGCCATTGGTGCCATTGTTGGCGCCGAAAAAGAGAGTGCTGCCGATCACAGTAAGGTTGAATGGATTTGAAGCAACGTTCCCGGGATAAATATCTTTAACTATCACAGTGCCAGCATCGGAGCCATCGCTTTTCCACAATTCATTGCCATTCACAGCACTTCCGTTGGTAGCAGTAAAGTATAAAGCACCGTTCATATTTACCAGGTAATTAGGCGATGAAGTTGTATTGCCGGGATTAATGTCTTTTACCAAAACAGTACCAGCATCGGTGCCATCGCTTTTCCATAATTCTATATTGCCGGCAATACTGCTTCCTGCAGTAAAAAACAAGGTATTATTTACATTTACCAGGTTGGCAGGATTACTGTTTCCTGTACCTGCAATTATTTCTTTTACCAACACGGTACCTGCTGCTGTACCATCGCTTTTCCATAATTCTGTTCCACTTGCAGCATTACCTGCAGAAAAAAACAGGGTTCCATTTACATTGGTAAGTGAGCCGGGGTTGCTGGCAAGACCGCCGGTATAGATGTCCTTTACCAGCACCGTTCCTGCTTCGGTGCCATCGCTTTTCCACAATTCCGTATCGAAGCCGAAGTTATTACCGTATGAGCCTGCTGCTGCAAAATAAAGCACGCCATTTACATTTGTAAAATTAGCGGGCTGTGAACCCTGCTGTCCAGGGTTGATGTCTTTCACCATCACGGTGCCTGCTGTTGTACCATCTGTTTTCCACAGTTCGAACCCATTGATACCATCAATGGCTGTAAAAAAAACAGTGGTGCCAACCAAGGTATAATTGGCTGCACCTGTAATGGAGCCATTGGTTTGAAAGTTGTAAATATCCTTTACAAGAGCAGGTGTTTGAGCGGGTAACATCCTTGTAATAAGTAAAGCAACAGCCAGTAAATAAACATTTCGCATAAGTATGTTTTATTTGATCCTGAAAAATTGTACTTGCAGTTTATTTATAGGGATACCGGATTTCGTTTTGATAAACCTGCATCTTCCTTTGCAAAAAAACAAGATGCTGTTTCAAAAAAATGCTTACGCAATCTTATATATGCAGAAACAACAAAAAGTCATCAGTGCTATTCATTTAATTTGAAAAGCTTTTTTTATTTAAAAAAATCTTCAAAGACTGATGACCTTTAATAAAATTGCTGATATTGATTGGTAACCCTTGAAATGCACTGAGCCTATAGATGAAAATTAATTTTCCAGCACACCGTTTTGGATAGAATATTTCGTAGTCATTGATATCAATGGAGTGCAGATTTTTTACGGAATGGAAGATGAACCGGGAAATTTATATACCAGGAGACTGGTGAATTTGAGGTTGAATTAAATTAATTAACCCTTGCATTTTTTAAGTATGCACCTTTACCTGTATTTTAGTGTACAGATAAGAGACCATGCTGCAAAACACAGGGAACCAATTTACCGACGCACAAATTCAGACTGCTGCGGTATTGGCTAATGATGAGAAAGCGTTGGAGGCTTTGTACACAGCTAATTTTTATAAAACCGAAGCGTTTGTACTTGCCAACAGTGGCACTACAGAAGAAGCTAAAGATATTTACCAGGAAGCATTTATTGCAGTATGGCAAAATATAAAGGCCGGTCGTTTTGTACCACAAAATAGTTCGTCGCTGGAAGCTTATCTTTTTCAAATTGTAAAGTACAAATGGTACGATTACCTGAAGGCTGCCAAAAGAATGAAGTTGTTGCCGGTAGGAGAAAATGGTTTTGTAGAAACTGCATACAATGAAGAAGAACAGCGTTATATCGAAAAGGTAGAACAACATTTTAAAAATCTTGGTGAACCATGCAGGGAAGTGCTTACGCTGTTTTATTTTATGAAAAAAAGTATGCAGCAGATAGCAGCCCGTTTTTCCTGGACAGAAGCAACTGCAAAAAATAATAAATATCGCTGTCTGCAGCGTCTGCGCAATATGGTAATACAATAGATAAAAAATAATTGGATACAAACTATACGATATCAACTCAGGAGTTTGAAAGTATTGAACAGTACCTGCATGATAAGTCAGATACTGAACAACGAAATGCATTTAAAGAAAGGATGCAAACGGATAGTTCATTGGCTTACAAACTAAGTGAAGTAAAACTGCTGCTTGCCGGCATTGAAACTGCTTCGCTGAAAGAACGCCTGAAAAGCTATCATGAAAATTTAAAAAAAAATCAACCTGAAAAAGGAGGAAGTAAAATCATATCCATACAACGAAAGCTAATGGTGGCAGCATCAATTGCTTTGCTGGCAACCATATCAATCTGGCTGTTTACAACCAGTAAAAATAAGTATGAAAAAATATACGCTACCTATTATAAACCCGACCCTGGTTTGATGAGTGCAATGGGCACCGGTGATAATTACGTTTTTAATAAAGCAATGCTAGACTATAAAACAGGCAATTACAAAAAGGCAATTGATGAATGGGACAAACTTAAAATTGAACTGCCTCAAAATGATACACTGAATTATTTTTTAGGAGCCGCACAACTGGCCGATGGTAACAATGCTGCAGCAATTACTCTTTTAAAATTAATGACTACAGATACCGCAAAACCTTTCTACAAAGAAGCCTGCTGGTACACCGGTCTTGCATTATTAAAGCAGGGCGAAGTAACTGAAGCCATTCCATACATTGAAAAATCTGAACGTCCGGAAAGCATTGAACTAATCAGCAAAATAAAATAACAGTGCTATGCATTCTACAAAATACAGCCTTGCCGGATTATGTATTGTTTTTTTATTGATACCCATTTTTGCGCAGGACAGGGCGAAAGGTGCAGCCGAAATTGAAGCCGCCATTGAAGCAAAAAATTTTAAACAGGCAGCAACATTACTGGAGCAACAGGTGCAGTATTTTTTAAATGATAACAATACAGATACACTGATATATTATATTTCACTTGCCGGGAAACTGGGTATGGAAAATGGTGGACCTGGGAAAGCAGCCATCGCAATCAATACGTTGACAAATCGTATAGCCGCAAAAAACCCCAACAATATCACTATGCGGCGGGTGTACCTGGAAGCAGGAGAATTTTTTGGCGGTGCGGGTGAAGATAAAAAGGCTTATGATGCCTGTACCGGGGCAATGAAATATGCCATCACTCCATTGGAGATTGCAAAAGTTGAAAATAATTTGGGCGTATATGCACAACGCATGGGGAATGCAGCCCTTTCAAAACAACATCATCGGAGGGCGCTCGCCATCAGGGAAACAGAAAAGAATACAGACAGTGAAGAACTGTACATGTCGTACAATGCAATGGCCAGCCTGATGTGGTATGCCTCTAAAAATGACAGTGCCACCTTTTTTTTTAATAAAGCTTTGAAAGTATTATCAACAACAAAGCCCACTGAACGCAATAAATATTACCGGCCTGCAATGGTATTGAATAATATGTCGGCATTGTATGATGCAGATGGAAAAATTACAGATGCTATAAAAGCGGAGCAGGACGCTATCAGCAATATCCAGTTGTATATTGCCGGCAACGACCCGGTACAAAAAAGGGAAGGTGCCAGGTCATTTTTATTTGAAGCCATGGATAACCTGGCCGGTTTTTATAAAGAGATGGGCGATTATAAAAAAGCAAAGGATCTGCTTGTATATTCTTACCAACAAAAAAAGCAACAGTTAAAGCCGGGCCATCCGGGTACCTTTATTTCGGAGATATTGCTTGGGCAGTTAGCCAATTCCATGCATAATTATGATGAGGCTTTTCAATACCTGGAAAAGGGCCTGGCCAAACTGAAAGCTGCAGAAGGCGATTATATTTTTTGGGAGGCCGATGCCCGTTACGCAATGGCTTTAGCCAATGAAAATAAAAATAATATTGCCGCTGCTGCAGCCAGCTATGAAAAAAGCGATTCGCTGTATGAAGCTTCTTACCAGGGAGAATACAGCAACATGTACCTGGAGTTTTTAAGTAATGCCGCCTTGTTTTATGCAAAAAACGGTGATTATAAAAAAGCCATCGCAAAATCAAAAAAAGGATACGATTATGTATCAAAAGTGCAGCAGCAAAATACGTTGGCGGTGTTTTACCAATTGCTCAATCTTTCGGAAGTAAATTTTATAGCAGGCCAATATGTGCAATCTGCAGAGTATGGCAAAATGGGCTTGGCCATTGTAAATGAAAAAATAAAGACCGGCGGCTCTGCGCTTGACTCAGTTAAAATGGAACTGTATAAACCCCGTGCTATTTTAATGATTGAAAAAGCAGGCTACCAAATATTGCAAAAGAAAGACACCATTTATCTTGCAAATGTTTTAACAAGGCTGAACGGTGCATTGCAGCTATTGGAAAAAAGAAAGTTTTTAACAGATGACGAAGAGAGCATCAACATATTGATAGCGGATAACACAGAGCTAATCAATTTTGCAAAAAAGATAGTGCTCGAATTGTACCAGCTTACCAATAACCAGCATTACCTGGATGAGGTAATTAACCTGCAGGAATCCGGCATATACAACCGGCTGAGGGCAAGGCTTGATAAAAAGAAAGCGCTTGAATTTTCACATCTTCCTGCGGCTGTTTATGAAGAAGAAATTTTTTTAAAGGCAGCCATACCGGCATCGCTCCAGGGCGAACGATCCAATACTAATTTGATGAACGCTTATGTGGATGCAACTACCAAATGGCAGGAGCACCTTGATAAAATACGGGTACAGTATCCCGTGTATTATAAGATGCGATATGAATCTATCTTTAAATCTCTACCACAGCTACAGGCTGCATTGCCTGTTGCCACAACGGTGATCAGGTATTTTTTTATTGACAGTAGCCTGCATGCATTGGTGCTTGACAAAGGCAGTAAAAAAATCATTGACCTGGATGCATCAGGAATTGATAAAAAAATAAATGACTTACTACAAACAGCCGTTAAAGATGAAACCAGTCACACGTCAGTTTTATACCAGTTGTATGAATCGTTGTGGAAGCCGCTGGCCGATGATGTTCGCACAAAAAATATCATTATCATCCCCGATGGTATTTTGTACAATGTAAGTTTTGAAATGCTCACGCCTTCGCCGGTACACCATTACAGCGAACTGGTGAAAGGTAGCCTGCTTGCTGCACACAGCATTAGCTATCATTACAGTTTGTTTATGACCGGAAGCAATACTACAGTTGAATCAAAAAATAATTACGTGGCTTTTGCTCCTGGTTTTTCTGATGAAAACAAATCGGTGTACAAGCAATCCGTAAAAGATAGCGGGCGGCTCGACAGGCAGTATATGACCTTGCTACCTCAACCCTACACACAAAGCCTGGTAAAAAAGATGCAGGATAAATTGGGTGGGGAAGTTTTTGTTGATAATGGATCCACGCAAAGTTCGTTTAAGGAAAATGCCGACAACAAAAGGATTGTACACATTGGTACCCACGCAGAATTTAACAACGAAAAGCCGGAACTTTCCCGACTGATATTTTCAAAAAATACCGACAGTAGTGCAGATAACAACTCGCTGTTTCTCTATGATATCTACAAGTGTAATATCAATACAGATTTAACGATACTAACCGCCTGCGAATCCGGCAAACCCGGTTACCAGGATGGCGAAGGAATGATATCGCTGGCGCATGCTTTTAATTATGCTGGCAGCAAAAGTATTTTAACCAGCCTTTGGCCGGTTGATGAACAGTCTGCAAGTTTTATTACCGGAAAATTTATTGAAAACCTCGCGGCAAAAATGCCAGCCGGTGATGCATTGCAACAGGCCAAACTACAATATTTACTACAGGCCGATGGTAGAACAAAGGCGCCGGCATACTGGGCCGGATTGGTGCTAATGGGGGATGCAGGTACTGTGATATTGTCGCCTAAAAGCAATGCTGAAAAATGGCTTTGGATAATGGGTATATTGGCAGTGGTTGGTTCAGTTATTCTTTTTATGATGACAAGGAAAAATAAACTTCAGCGTAACATAAATTTATACGTGCAGCAGTAAAATAACCAAACTAACAGTCGGTTACAATTGGCGTGCGAAAAGGTATTCTGTATTCCTTTGTTCTTTCGCACTATTTTCTACTTTTATTTTATTGCCGAAATATTTGTAATAGTATAAAATGTTTATTCACCGGCGAACGTATCATCAGCTTATTTTTACTGGCTATTTTAGAGATTGTACCTGATATGATAATGTAGTTTTCGTACACATCAATCATCACTGCCAGTGGTACTGCCAGGCATACAGAGATTATGATTGTCTTCGTGGTAGTTGCTATGCTGCTTATGTTTTTATTCAGCGCTAAAAATTCTTCTTTCATTCACAAGCCTGCTAAACTAAAAATTTGGTGCTTTCTTTAGTGATGATAGGCATCAGTCTTATCATGGAAGGATGGCAAAACGAAGCAACAAAACAACTTCTATTAAAAATTATATCTACTTTGCTATTGCCTTCTCCCTTCGGGTGGAAATGCTGAATATAACCACGATGAAACGGGAGAGAAAACGCCATCTGGCGCAGTTGAAAGAACCGGTGCTGGAAGAAAAGCAGGAAGTGTACGATGATTTGGCACGACAGGTTTTTTTATTTTTGCTGTATGCTGCAAATAATCTTTAGCCAAAAGTGGTAAAAAAAGTGGGATTTGGCTAAAAATAGTGCAAATAAAAATAGCCAAATGTGGTAAAAAAATGTACATTTGGCTAAAGTATATTATGATAGATACAATAGAAGTAATTGGAAGGGAATCTGCTAAATATACGCTGGATAAGGCTTTGGAAGCGAATAAAGCTTCACTGGTTACTGTTTATGGCCGGCGCCGGGTGGGCAAAACATACCTTATAAATACCTATCTTCGAGACAGTATCAGCTTTCATTATCAAGGCATACATAACATCACTACAGAACTTCAGTTAGACAAATTTACCAGGCGGCTTTCAGAACAACTGAATAACAGTGTACCGCTTACTGTTCCTGCCGATTGGTTTGATGCCTTGAGTTTGCTAGGCAGCCTGCTCAAAAAAAAACGCAGCAAAAAGCTGGTGATATTTCTGGATGAATTTCCCTGGATGCAGACACCCAAGTCAAACTTTCTGGCAGCCTTTGAAAACTTCTGGAACACCTGGGCAGCAGATAAGCCAAACGTTACAGTAATCATCTGCGGCTCGGCAGCAAGCTGGATGCTGCAAAAAGTGGTACGCAACAAAGGCGGTCTGCACAACCGCATCACTCATAAAATTGTTTTGTATCCATTTAGCCTTTACGAAACAGAACTTTTTTTGCAAAGTAAAAAGGTTAACCTGAACCGCTATCAAACCATCCAGCTCTATATGGCAATAGGTGGTATACCGCAATACCTTGAGCTGGCAGAACCCGGGATGAGTGCAGCGCAAATTATTGATGCTGCCTGCTTTAATAAAAGTGGTTTTTTATACAATGAATTCGAAGAGTTGTATTCTTCGCTGTTTTATAAAGCAGAAAGGCATGTTAAAATAATAAGGGCGCTTGCTGCAAAGCCTGATGGCCTGATTAGAAACCAAATTATTAAAGCTGCCAAACTGCAAACAGGAGGCACTGCCAGTACCTTGCTGGAAGAATTAAGCAGCGCAGGGTTTATTACGCTTTATATCCCGTTTGGAAAAAAAACAAAAGATACCGTTTACAAACTCACTGATGAATATTCTCTGTTCTATTTAAAATTTATGGAGTCCAACCGCATCTCTGCAAAAGGCACCTGGCAAAAACTGAGCAGCACCGCTTCTTATGCAAGCTGGAGTGGCCTTGCGTTTGAAACGCTCTGCATAAAACATACAGCAGCTATTAAAAAGGCATTGGGCATTACTGCCATCCATACCGAAAGCAGTTCGTGGCGTGCCCCAGGCGCCCAAATAGATTTGCTTATAGACCGCCGTGACCAGTGCATCAATCTTTGTGAAATGAAATTTTACGGCGATAATTTCACTATAGATAATAAATATGCTGCTGTGCTGCGCCAGAAAGAAACGGTATTTAAAGAAAAAACAAAAACAAGGAAACAGGTTTTCTTTACCCTTATCACCACATTCGGTATTAATAAAAATGAACACAGTATTGGCCTGGTGGATTCAGTTATTGTGGCCGACAAACTGTTTTCCGGCATCAAAGATGGCATGGAAAATCCGTAGCCAAATCTCATTTATTTTGCCCGTTTTGGCTAAATATTATTTACCTGATGCAAAGTAATGGGGCTGCAACCAACCCTGCTGTTTCTATTCTTAACCTTGTTTCACCCAAAGCAACGGGAGTAAAATTGTTCTGCAATGCAAATTCAATTTTATCTTTTTTAACCGCCTTTGGGGCCAATGCAAATTAGTTTAGAAGTGCGGTCGGTTTGAAGTTTCATTAATCATTCACCATTCACAAATCGAAACGTCATTTTATTCTTACCATAGCACTAGTTTGTTAATAGAGAGTTGAAAGGCAAACAAACCATACTATAGCGCTTTTGCTCACCAGCAAACCAGCCGGTTTTATAGAAAAAACTATTTACCCCTCACTATCATTTTACAGTTTGCGAATACATCGGAGGAAACTATATGTGTATTCAGTTGAAAATAACTTGCTTTTCTTTACGAACAATTTGCCCGTTGTCTTTATTGATACAACACCTGCCGGTGCTCGCTGAAAAAAATCTTTCGTTTTGATTTGGGCAGTATTTTCATGGTTACTTCGCTGCCATCGGCTGCGTATTCCTGTTGATACACCTGGAAGTTATCATTGACACCTGTTTCTTTTAACTGGCGGTAAAATATGTTCGCATACTTCACTACTTCGGTGATGAGCTTGCTGATCTTTGCTGCGGGAATTTTGTTGACAACGCTCAAAGGATGGATCGCTGAACGATACAAAGCCTCGTTCCTGATCTTATTACCTACGCCGGTAAATACGTCCTGATCCATCAAAACATCGTCGATGGTTTTATCGCCCATTTTTTTAAGCAGGGCTTTTAAATAGGCTTTGTCAAATTCATCACTTAATATATCGGTGCGCCAGTCGTACACTTCTTCCAGCGGCTTGGTAAGTTTAATTGCTTTTACAACATACCCGTTTATTTCACCGCTGGCAAACTCCAGGAAGAAAGAACGGTTTACTTTCTTTCGCTCATTGATGAGGACATCACCAAATAAACCGAGGTGTACTTTTACCACTTCGTTTGAAAAAACAAACAGCAGGTGTTTGCCCCATGTTCTAATATCGGTTAATTTTTTACCCAATATCCAACTGGTGGGCATGGGTGCGTAACCGCCAGCTTTTTTCACAAGTTTACCTTTAAAAGGTTTTAATTGATCTTTGAGGTGAAGTATGGATGGACCTTCAGGCATGGTTTAATATTTTTTCACGCAAAGTCGCAAAGGAGCAGAGACGCAAAGGTTTAAGTTTTTTTGTGCAAAGATGTAAAGATGTAAAGATGCAAAGTTGCAACGGTGCAAAGATTTAAGCGTTTTTTTTATGCAAAGTCGCAAAGGAGCAAAGATGCAAAGATTGGGATTGCTGTCATGTAAATTTTAGTTTCCGGATTCTACTTCAAATCCGTATTGTACGAGTTGTTCGCAGCTTAGTACTTGTTGCAGCTTTTCTGTTGTTGAAAGATCGTTGGTTTCAATTAGTTGTAGTTTGTATTGGTCAAATTCTACTTCTACAATCTCGTATAGTTTTACCTGGTCATCGCCCAGCTCTCTTAGTTTGGAATGTATGGTCAGTTGTTTGCCGCAATCTTTGATTTTTGTCCACATGATAAAGTTTTTTATTGAAAGGAATGTTTCAATAAATAGTGGGATTAATAATTGTGCCAATTTTTCTCACGGGTTTTTGCATTAGTAATAGGGAACATTGAGGAAACATTCTGCACCTTTGGGATTACTATTGATTAGCCCATTGGAAAAAGTAATAACATGGCCGTGGATAAAAAAACGTTGAAGCGGACGGAAGACTTTGATAAACTTGATGACGGAACGAAGGATCAACTTTTCTTCCTTATTGATAATGTAGTGTAAAATTCTAAAGCTGAAAATGCATTCGTTTCTTAAAATACGAATGCCCCGTGAGTGGCTTTATTGTGTTGCTTTAATAATTTTCATTCAAATCATCGCTGTAGTAACTGCCCGGCACAGGAAGGTTGCCGCTCTTTGCCCGCCGTTCATTCCTGCGTCTGGTTCGTGTTGAATGTCATCATTTAATTAGAATTTCTCCATCAAATTGGATTCTTGCTTTGTACTTTTTCATAAAGAATTCCCTTTGCTCCAGGTTTACATCATGAAAACAAGGGAATTGATGTTTGGTATTAGCTACAATTGCCTTTCGTTTCTTGAAACTGAAATAATATTCTTCGTTTTCTTCTTTCATACGCTTAATAGTTGCCTCAATCTGTTGTAAACCTTCGGCTTGCCATGCACCTCTTTTATTTTTCAATTCTATAAACAGCAAATTACTTTCATAGCTCAACATTACATCGCAGCGACTATCCATGTCACCGTTTTCTCTTAATATTTCAATACAATTGTCAATTGCGGTAAAAAGAATTTCTTTGGCTTCATCATTTAAAACAGTCGCATTCCAGCTTGGCTCGTCAGCTAATTTTATTTTTGCAGGCGTTGAATCTTCTCCATCATGCAATCCAAATTTCTTTTTATTGGTAATATTTTGGCAGTCAGCTTTAAAGAAATTTACACTCATAATTCTTCTTCAATTTCTAATAGTGAGTCATAACGTTGGTTCCCTTTTCTCAGAAACTTATTAAGGAAATTTTTATCAGAAGGGATACCCTCGAAGTTTCCGAGTTTTTTGATACTGCCATCAGTTTCATCTAATTCGTAAATCGCTAAATCTTTTGGATTAACGGTTGAGTTTAATGGTACAATACTATTTAATCTGTTTCTTAATTCATCAGAATTAACCCTTTGTTTCAGTTCATTTGCTTTTACAGCTAATGTTATACCTGTCACCAAATATGGGCTATGAGTTGTCATTATCAGCTTGTTGCCTGAATTAATATTGTTGAAAGCCAGCAAACTGTTGAGGAGTTGCTGCTGAGAAACAGGGAATAAATTTTGCTCGGGTTCTTCCACAATATTTATCAGGCATTTACTTAAATATTTGGCATCAATATCGTTCATTTTTCGTTGCTTCTCTTTTTCTGAAAGAGTAGTATCTAGGCTGATTTCTGCAATTTCACTATTCCTTCTTACACTTTGGGATGGACTTAGATGTTCCCGAAGTGTTTTATCTCCCTTATCAATGTAATCAGATAAAAAGTGGGTAACAAGGTATAACGGAATGAGAGACTGATAACCGCTTGAAGCTTCCAGTAAATTGATTTCATAATCATTACCAACCAAATAAGATTCATCTTTTCGTTTGTCGTACCTGAATTGCAATCCGGATATTGGCAAGTTAAGTTTATTGCCGTTTAAAGCAAATTGTGCCTTTTTTACCTCTTCTGCAAACTCGAAAAGACTTCCGGGCAATCCTTTCACATCAAAAGCATTATGAACAGTACTTAAAAAATTCCTTTCAGCAGGAACATACATGATTTGGGGTACATCATAATGTGAATCAAATATTAACTGAAATTCCGGATGTGCTTGCTTATTATTAAACTCAATAGTTGCCCTATCACCAAAATACTCAATTATTGTATTTTCTCTAAAATAATTGTGAATACGTTGATATTCAAAGAGGTCAAAAAAATCTGCTTTTGTAAGGTGAAAAGTATCAATATCGCCTCTATTTAAAGCCTTTTCAATCCAGACCATCGTTGAAATCACTTTTGCTACCGTACTTTTTCCACTGCCCTGGTTCCCAATAAATACTGTAACCTTTTTAATATCCATCCATTCATTTCCGTCTTCGTCTTTATAGCCTTCTTTAATGGGGCCGAAATTTTTTATTTTTATTTTACTCATTAGTTTTTATATTATTTAAATTTAGTTATTCTTGGTATCCCAATTTAATAATTGCATTGGCTAATAAAAACTGTAAGATCATTTACATATTTATAAAAACATGCTTTTATCAGGTGCGATTAATCACCTGATTTTTGTTTGTTAAATTTCATCTACCATCCTAACGCTTCGGGTGCCGTATCAAATAGTTGTTTAAGTTCTGCATCTACCGCATCTAAGAGACTATCGTTGTAATATCGTTGCATTTCCTTCCAAACAGTGGGGTGATTTTCTTTTAGTAATGCCTCTTTCATTTTATCGAGTTTCTGTGTTGTGGCTTGCGCATTTTTCCTGGTAACATATTCAAACAGCCGGGCTTTATACATTGAATATGCATTCTCCCTGGCCTGTCTTAGGGGTTCCCGCTCTTGGTGGTTCAGTCTTAAAACATCGTTGTAAGTGTATTCGGCTTTTTTATTATCCCTTGCACTTAAACCAGGCAGCGGAAAAAACTTAAATGTTCCGGCCAAATCTAAGATCGCAAAATTTAAGGGGTTTTCTACCCTTGGGTTGATGAGGGCAGCTTCTCCCTTGGGTGGTTTTGCAGCGGCACTTCTCCTTGCCGAATTTACTTCAATAAATTTCCCGTTCAAACTTTTAAAAACCGCGAATTTATTGTTTTTCGGACCATTGCATGGCCCACAGGCATACACATAATTGTCCCAGTTAAAACACTTGTCAGGATAAATATCTTTTGGGTAAATATGTTCTACCTCATCTCCCAATGAATCTTCACAATACACACATCTTCTTGTGCTGTTGCACATACCTGTTAAGCATTTTTTTACATCCTGAAATACTTTGTTTGCCTTGGTATTCTTTTTAGAAAACATGGCTTTTGCCTTTGCACTTTTTTCAGCAAAAGTTGGCAGAGCGTCAATTTCGCTCTGAAGACCCTGCAATTTATCCAGGTTAGACTGAGATGGTTTAATATCCTTTCTTAACTCAATCATTTTAATGTCAGTTTTTCAGTTGGAAAGATGTTCTTTAGATCAGACAACTCTTCCTGGTTAACTTTTTCACCCATTAATGATTTGATGTTTAATTCTCCCAACCGATTTCTTTTGTCGTTTCCTTCTTTTGAAATAGTGATCGCTTTACCAAAAACTTCTGTTCCATAAGCATCTAATACATTTCCAAAAATCAATTTATTTTTATCCGTTCCAGTTATTTCCGCTGATTTAATATCACTGCCCGGAGAAGCCAATCTCCAGATACTTCCATATTCGCAAGCCCTGCAAACCAATGGGCTGTGTGTGGTAACAATAAACTGAATGTTTGGAAAATATTGTATAAACCATTGACCTATCCTTGTTTGCCAGGTAGGATGCAGGTGGGCATCTACTTCATCAATTAAAACCACACCAGGCAAATCAATTTGCATTTTACCCTTTCTAACCTGGTTAAAAACTTTCTCGTCGCCATACACACGGATTAGCTGCCTGATCAATTCAAAAGTTAAACTTAAAATGGAGCGATAACCATCACTCATTTGGGTAACTGAAATTTCGGCACCGTTTCCATCTACAAAAATCACTCCGTCGGAACTAACGCTTTTTAACTGCGTGCCATGTGGCAGAAATTTATCAGAGTTAATTAATTTTTTTAAATCACTTAGTAAATCATGTTTAACCTTTTTTTCCAATGTCTGAAAACGAAGATTCATCATCCATTTTGTAGCTTCTGTAAGTGCCACATCTTCGCCAAAAAGGGAGAGGTGCGAAGCCAATCGGCCATAGCTTGGATTGCCAAACACTTTTTCCATTTCATAGCTGCCTCCCGTAAATCTCCTGAATGGACCATAGCCGGCAGAAAACCAGCCCGATTTGCCACCCCAAAGTGTATTCTTTGCAGGGTTCTTTGGCCCACCTTTTTCATCAAGAATTACATGGTTGGCTTCTTTTCGTTTCCAATTTAGGGCCGTTTTAAATTTGATACTGCCTCCTGTGGTGCCGCCAGGTAAATCGATATGCTCGGCCCGTTCTATTTCAACCTGCACACTCCCTTCTTTGGCTTTCCATTGCAACCAGTTATTCCAATTTGGTTTTATTCCGGCTATTTCTTCCGGGCCTATGAGCATTAAAGCAAGAGATCGGATGATACTTGATTTTCCTGCTCCATTGTCGCCTATCAGGACATGCCAGCCGGCAGGATTTTCAAATTGCATGCTAAAGGATTTGATTGCCCGGATATTTTTTATTTGCAGTTGCTTGATATACATGTGCTGTTTTTTTACTGTTCAAATTTAATTCTTTTCATCCCAATATTTCATTCAACTAATTCTGCTGCTAATTCAACATATCTTTTTCATTATTGCCGGGGTGATTTAAATACATTTGCGGGGTTGGTAAAAAAAAGAGTGGCACTTAATACCTGGCTAGCCCTCGGTAATGCCCATTGATACGACTTGCTGATTAAGATCGGTTGCCCCCGGGCTGCCGGATAGCAGTGGAAAGCCCGGTGAGGAACTGTGGATTGGGGCTGTGCCGGACTTGCAACGAATAGCCGGAACCAATGTTGATAATGGTTCGCTGCTCACAGCCCATCATAAAAATGCCGCTCATTTTTTTGAGCGGCATCATAAAATAACAAAACGGTTTTCAATTGCGTTACAGCCAGCTACCGAACCAACGGTCACTTGCTGCCGGGTCATCTTTCAATCTTCTTCTTCTGCGGTTTACATCCCTGCGGTGACGGAAAGCAGTAACAATCATCAGCGGCATAAAGGCGAAGATGAGTGGCGGTATACCCATAAAGCTGATCCACTTGCCACCAAACATTCTGCGCATGGGCCTTTTCAATCTTTCGGCGATCAGGTACATGGCTGGTACAATTATCAGCGTCATAAAGAAGGCGAACGCCAAACCAAAAATGATGGTCCAGCTTAACGGTTTCCAGAATGCTACGTTATCACCCCCAAAGAAAATATGCGGATTCAACTCGGAAAACAACGTAACAAAATTGATATTGAAACCCACCGCAATTGGAATAAAAGCGAGGATTGCAGCCATTGCGGTTAAGAGTACAGGAATGATACGTGTTTTGCCTGCCTGTATTACAGCTTCTCTTGTTTTGATACCACGGCTCCTTAACTCATCCGCAAACTCAATTACGAGGATGCCATTCTTTACCACGATACCTGCTAGTCCTACAATTCCAAGACCGGTCATCAGTACCGATACTTCCATACCGGTAATGGAGAAGCCAAGAAACACACCAATTACACTAAAAATGATTTCCGTTAAAATGATGATGGGCTTGCTTACACTGTTGAACTGGACTACCAGCACAAACAGGATAATCATTAAGGCAATTACCAATGCCGATGCAAGGAAAGCGCCTGTTTCTGCCTGCTGCTCTCCTTCGCCCGTTTGTTTAATGGTAACACCCTCCGCTTTTTTTGTAAAGTTGTCAATATGGCCAGTGAGTACCTGGTTTACGCCGGTTGCATTATATCCCTGCGTGGTCAATACATTTGAACGGAGTGTGATTAATCTTTTTTGATTTTTGCGTTTAACACTTCCGAAAGTGCTGGTGGGTTCTATCTTTACCAGGGCGCTGATCGGGATGTTTTTTACCGCTCCGCCCACTGCCATATCCCTAAAACTTACCCGCATGTTGAGCAGGTTGCTGAGGTCTTTGCGCTGCAACTCATTGTTGCGTAACTGAATTTTATATTCGTCTTTACCCTCTTTTATTTTTGATATCTCCCGGCCAAATAAACCGGTACGGATGGCCTGCCCGATTTGTGCGGATGATACTCCCTGGATGAGAGCACGCTCCCGGTCAACGGTTAGTGTGATTTCAGGATTGTTAAGATCAACATCCATTTTCAATTCTTCCACACCGGGTACCTGTATAGAGTCTAAGTAGTTTTTCAGGTTAACGGCAGTTTTTACCAACCCGTCAAAATCTTCACTGGATACTTCGATGTTAATCGGTGGATCGGTAGGAGGGCCCCCGCTTTCCTGGTCAACACTGATTTCTGCTCCCGGAATACCCTGCAATGAAGCACGTACTTTATCAAGGTAAGGGCGGGTAGATTTGCCATGCCTTTTTTCAAATTCAACAAACGAAACCTGTATCCTTCCCAGTTCGCTCCTGGTACTCCGGTCACCTGAGCTGGGGTCACTAGCGCCAATGGCGATATTGCTGATAACGCTTTCTACCAATGGGTTTTCTTTGCCTGCTGCATGATCAATCTCCAATACCTGGTTCACTTTAGCTTCAAGGCCTTTAGTGATAGAATCTGTATATTGAACGCTGGTACCTACGGGTAATTTCAGGTAAACATATATCTGATTGGGATCACCCTTTGGGAAAAAGGTAATGCCGACCCTGCCGCTGTTGATAGCGGTCATAAAAACCAACACTGAAATAATCAGCAGGCCAATGGTTCCCAATAAAAGATGCACCGGCCTCCAGCCCTTTAATGCCCAGCGTAATAAATTTTCGTAGTGCCCCATAATCCATGGTAAGGCGTGATTTTGAAAGTAATGAATTGCATCTGTTAATACGTAGCGGTTTAGTACAACCAACATCATGAAGAAGATCAACAGGTTTCCTAAAAAGGTAGCGCCCATCAGATCCAGAACAATTCCCACTGCCACTACAATCCAGAACACCGGCTTTTTAAAGATGGCAGATTTGGGTTCCTTTTTTTCACCCTCCGGATGATTCATAAAATCAACCGCAAAAACGGGGTTCATAATAAACGCCACCAATAGCGATGCCGCCAAAGTAAAAATGAGCATGGTAGGTAAATACACCATAAATCGCCCGATAATTCCCGGCCAGAACAACAGCGGGAAAAACGGTGCCAGGGTAGTAAGGGTACCTGCCAACACCGGTACAAACACTTCGCCGGCCGCCATCCTGGCTGCCAGGTTGATGGACATTTTTCCTTTACTTTCTATAAATATCCGGTGCGTATTTTCTATTACTACAATGGCATCATCCACAATGATACCCAGCCCAAACAGTAATGCAAAGAGCACCATAAAGTTGAGCGTAACATGCGTACCCACTATCAAATCGGCAGCGGGTAAAAATACAAAGGCCACAAACATACTCAACGGAACGGAGAGGGCCACAAAGAAGGCATTGGAAACACCCATAAAAAACATCAGCACGATCAACACTAAAATAAAGCCGATGATGATGGAGTTTACGAGTTCGTTGAAAGAGGATTTTGTTTTAATGCTTTGGTCACCGGTAATCACCGTTTTTAAATTATCAGGATATAAAACGCCCTTTGCTTCTTCCACTGTTTTTTTAACACCATCACTTGTTTCAATCAGGTTTTCACCGCTGCGCTTAATGATGTTAAGGGTAACTACATTCTTACCATCCAGCCGGGCAAAACTTTCCGCATCTTTGGTGGTATCTTTTATTACCGCAATGTCTTTTAGGTATATCGGGTAACCTCCCGTATTACGTACCAATACTTGCTCAATATCATAAGCTGTTTTAAACTGCCCTTTCAATTGAAGGTTACGTTTCATGGAGCCTACATCCAGCAGGCCTCCGGAGATATCCATGTTTTCTCTTGCTACCGCATTGGCAATATCATCAAACGTAACGCCGGCGGTTTGCATGCGGTAATTATCTACGTTTATCTGGAACTCTCTTTCTGGTGCACCCACAATATCTATGCGGTTGATCTGTGGGAGGTCTTCCAGTTTGTCTTTCAGGTCGTCTGCAAATTTTTTCAACCTTACCTTATCATAATCACCACTCAGGTTTACATACATAATGGGCATATCGCTCAGGTTTACCTCCAGTGCGGTAGGTTCCTGTGTAAGGTCGGTTGGTAAATCCTGCTTGGCTTTATCAATGGCATCCTTTACTTTTTGCAGGGCTATTTCAGTTTTTACCCGGGTATCAAATTCAACTGTAATAGCCGAATAGTCCTGTTGGGAGGTACTGGTGAATTTTTTGATCTTGGCGCCGGTTATTCCTTTTATTTGCTTTTCGATTGGCCTGGTTACCAGGTTCTCAATATCTTTTGGAGAATTACCAACGTAAATGGTTTGCACATAAATGGTCGGTATTACAATATCCGGAAACTGCTCTTTGGGCAATGTCAAAAACTGGTAAATACCGGCAAGGGATACAAACAACATCACCAGGTAAATGGATGTTTTGTTGCTGATACTCCAGGTAGTGGGTTTAAATTCTTTAAACTTTTCTTTTATGTTTTCTAATGCACTCATATAATTAATAGTTTACTCCCCTGCTCCCTAAAGGGGTGACGATGAGATGGTGTTTTATATCCCCGTCCTCTAAAGGAGAGTGCGGAGATGACATTTGTTATTTTTTGGTCCGAACTGTAGTTTTTGATGGCAATATCGTTGAAACTTGTCCGCCGTGGTGGATCGCCCTCTTGTACTGTATACCTTCGGGGATCTTTCATTGCGTCATAAATTATGCAACAACTTAAATATAGTTATCACTCTAAAATGTTGTATGCTTTAACTTTAAAAGAGCCTGCCTTTGCACCCCCCTTCGGGGGCCAGGGGGGCTTTTTACTGCACCTTTAACAACTGCCCCTCGTATAAACTTCCATACCCTTCGGTAATCAATACATCGCCGGCTTTTAAACCCGTTTTTATTTCTACCGTATCACCACTCAGTAAGCCAATATTAACCATGCGTTTCCGTGCTATCATCTTCCCTTTTTCTGTGCTGGCTACCATTACATATTTTCCCTTTTCATCGTTCTGTAAGGTATTAAGCGGAATGGCAATGCTGTTTGGTGCGGCATAATCTTTAATCTTAATCAATGCTATCTGGTTGGGTTTTAAAGCAGGGTCAACAGGTAATTTTGCTTCCACTACAAAGCCCCTGTTGATCAAATCTATAGAAGCACCTACAAAACTCAGTGTTGTATTGAATGTTTTGCTGATATCCGGCATCTCTACAATTACCGGGCTTCCCTTACCTACACTACCCAAATAATTTTCCGGAATATTGCTGGTAACTTTTAATGAACCGCTGTTCACAATTTTAATAACGCCGGAGCCTGCCGAACCAAATAGCTCTCCCAGCTTTACCGTTACCATATCTGCCACACCGTTTACATCGCTAAACACCTGGGAGGTATTAGATTGTTCCTGTACGCCCTTTACATTTTCCTGGCTTGCTGCCAGTTGATTTTCTAAAGTAGCCACATTATTTTTTGCAGTAATTAGTTGCACTTCGGTACCAATACCCTGGTCCCATAAATTTTTCTGGCGTTTGTAAATATCCTTTGCAAACGTAAGCTGTGTTTTAATGCTTTCCAGGCCTTGCCTTGCTGCAACTACATTCTGCCGTATAATTGCATCATCCAATTTCAGTAACAACTGACCTTTTCTTACCCTGTCGCCCTGCTTTACATAAATCGCTTTTATCTGGCCGGGGGCGCCACGTGGCGTAACATAGCTTACATTCTCTGCATCAATATGGCCCTGCAATTCTATGTAATGTGAAAAATCAGTAAGGGCTAAAGCTTGTATGGCAACCAGTTTTGTTTTTTGTGAAGCCGCAACGCTGGTATCCAGTGCAGCAATCTCTTTTTCAAGACCAGCGATTTCGCCTTTCAGTTTTTCAAGTGCTGCCTTCTTATCGTTTAGTGCGGCATCACCTTCTTTTTTACTGCTGCCGCAGGAAGACAAAAGCATTACTGCAAGGGCGCTGAATATCAAATATTGTTTCATCATTTTTATGTTTTCGGTTTACTGTTTTTTTTTCTATTTTAGTGGTAGGCGTTACAAAGGAGTGATCCCTGGTTTCGTCGCTTTGCTGCTTGCCTGGACAAAAATTTACAATGATGACGCTCATAGCGTCCTGGCCCGGACAACAAAAAACATTGCTGTTTTTTATAATTTGCCTACCGCTTTTAAATAATCAATTTTCGCCGTGATGGCATCATACAATGCGCTGAAATAATTTGTTTGCGCCACTTTCAATTCTGTTTGTGCATTGTATATTTCCTGGTTGCTGCCCAGGCCCTGGTCATACTTTTTTCGGGTGGTGTTAAATACGTCTTCGGCCAACTGAATATTTTGCTTTTGATCATCGGCTGTTAAGATGGCGCTCTTCATTTTTATCCTCGCCTGCACCACATCATTGTCCATTGATTCTTTCCCCTGCTGCAGATTATTGTTTGATTTTTCAAGGGTCAGCTTTGCATTTTCAATTCTCGCCCTTCTGGCAAACCCATCAAAAATGGGAACAGAAATTTTAAGCCCAATAAGTGAAGATGTAAACCATTCGCCCTTATTAAAAAAGTTAAACGTCTGCCTGTTGGCATTTTTATAATACGAGCCAAATGCAGCAATGGTAGGTATCCTGCTTAAATTATACCGCTTTATGTTGTACGCATTCAGTTTGCTGGCAACAGTGAGCAATTGGATTTCTTTACGGTCGTTGTAGTTATAAGTTTCATCCAGTATGTTCGATTTTAAAACTTCATCCGTTAAAAAATCCGTAAGCACAAGCACTTCTTTTTGCGGCATGTTCATCAAAAATTTTAAACCGGCATTGCCTGCTTCCAGTTGCTGCAGCACCTTTTCTTTTTCGGTTTTTAAATTGTTCAACTGCACAACTACTTTGTTAATATCCAGCTTTTCGGCAAAGCCGTTTTTGTAAATTTCTTTGGTATCACGCAACAGTTTTTCAAAGCGCTCAATGTTGGCCTGCAAGCTTGTAAGCTGGCTGCTGCCAACAACCAACTGGTAATAGATTTTATAGATGTTGGCCTTAATCTGTTCGGCTGTTACCTCTGCATATTTAGTGGAAAGTTCTATGGCTGATTTTCTTGCCTGCAACCCAACAAACACCTGCCCGTCAAACAACAACTGCGACACATCCAGTCCGCCGCTGGCCGACCAGGGCACACCAAACTGTGCATTAATATTGCCAAAGCCACCGGCCGGCGAAGTGATCACATTGCCGCTGCCATCTTTTACGCCCTGGTCTTTAAGCACCTGGTACACGGAAGGTGAAATAAAGTTGGGCAAGGTTTGTACGGCAATGTTAAAAAAGTGCGTAGTGTTGACGCTGCCATTTAACTGCGGGTAGGCAGCGGCAGTAATTTCACGGTTAACCTGCTGCTGAATTTTAATATCCAGCAAAGCATTCTTTACCTGTACCGCATTTTTCAACCCATAATCCACCGCCTGCTTTGCCGTAAATTCGTTGCGTGTTTGCGCCATTGCAAAACTGTTTACCAACAGTAAAATGATACCCGTCAGTTTTGCTTTCCTATATCTTTTTTTTTCCATCATTGCTTAATTTTATTCGCTCTTGTTGATATTTTATAATTAATTTATATCCTTTTGGAGATGCCAGCCCAAACATAAAATGAACAATTAATTCCTCCTCAATCTGTGCCAGGTTATATTTTAATTTGGTATGAAAATCAGGGTTAAAAGGAAGCATGATACTTTCTACCCTGTATCTCGCCATAATATCCAAATTGATATCTTCCCGGTATAAACCCTCCCGGATTCCTTTTCCCATATTTTCCAGGATGGTATTGTAGAGGTAATCATTCTTGTGTTGCTGAAATTTGAGGAAGGCATTCGGATGATATTTCTGCATATCATATATTAAGGAGGGGTTCATGGCGCTAAACAATTCCACTACCATATCCATTGCCAGGAAAATTTCATGTACGGCATTTTCCGCATTTGTTTTGTCTCGTTCGCAAATATGCTGATTTTGCTGTACCTCTTCGGTAATTACAGCTACAATCAATTCATCCTTGTCTGCATAATGATGGTAAATGGTTTTTTTACTCATGCCTAGTTTACCCGCAATATCATCCATACTTACGCTACGCAACCCATACTGCATAAAGAGATCACGTGCTTTTTCCCTTATTCTTAACCCTGTTTCAAAGTCTGTCATAATCGGATACAAAACTACGGAAACTTTAAAAGTAACCAAAGTTTCCATCCACTTATTTTGCCATTCGTAACAATTTTTTCATATTGGCTGGTAGGATGTCAATCATTTAACTTTGCACTCTGTAAATACTCTTATTATGAAAAAAACATCTGTTTATAAAAATTTGTTCCAGTTCTTCTTACAGGGCTTATTAATATTGGCGCCCATTGCCATTACTTTTTGGGCAATCACTGCATTGTTTAACTTTGTTGATGGCATTTTGCCCAACCTGGTGTATGGTATTGTGCCCAAACTGATGAAGGATGCTGAAGGTAATGTACGGCATATCACCGGGCTTGGCTTTATTGTAGTGATTTTGCTGGTGGTTTTTGTCGGCTATGTGTCTTCCAATTATATCTTTAGCAAAGCGGTAGATGCCTTTGATAAGCTGTTGGAAAAAACCCCCGGCATAAAATTTATATATTCTACTTTAAAAGATTTCTTTGAGGCATTTGCCGGCGAAAAAAAGAAATTCACTCATAATGTACTCGCCAACGTAGATGACAATGATGTGTGGCGGGTGGGTTTTATTACCCAGGAAAATATGGAAGAATTTGGTTTTACAGACTATGTGGCGGTGTATATTCCGATGGCTTATTCGGTGGCCGGTAATGTTTACATCATACCAAGGGAGCGGGTAAAACAAATTACCAATATCAGTGCAGCGCAAACAATGAAGTTTGCAGTGAGTGGAGGTGTTACGGATGTGGTGGATAGTACACATTTTGCCCCCAGCCCCTAAAGGGGAGGTCTTTTAAAGTTTACATCTTTTTAAAAAGATGTAAACTTTAAAATTAAATTCCCTTTTTGTATCTTGTTCAGTATCCCTTTTAAATAAGATCTAAAACATGAAGCGTAGCCTCTTGCTTATTGCCTGTTGTTTTTTTGCATCTCATTGCTTCTGTTGGGGCTTTTATGCACACCAGAAAATTAATTATTACGCGGTTTTTTTGTTGCCCCCGGAGATGTTGATTTTGTATAAGCCCAACATCGCTTTTTTAAGTGAACATGCCGTAGATCCTGATAAGCGGCGCTACGCAGTGGCTGATGAAGGGCCAAGGCACTACATCGATATTGATCATTACGGTCAATATCCTTATCCCGGTTTGCCACGTAAATGGAAGGAGGCTGTGGCTAAATTTGGTGAAGATTCGTTAAAGCTTTTTGGCATTGTGCCCTGGCATATACAAACCATGCTAAGCCGGCTTACCAATGCATTTAAAGAAAAGAACTTTACCAAAATAATGAAGAACAGTGCTGAGTTGGGACACTATATTGCAGACTCGCATGTGCCCTTACATGCCAACAGCAATCACAATGGTCAATACACTAACCAAAAAGGCATCCATGGATTTTGGGAAAGCCGTGTACCGGAATTGCTGGCCGAAAAGGAGTTTGATTTTTTTATTGGCAAGGCTCAGTACATTAATGATCCCGGTGAATATGCCTGGGCAAGGATTTTGGAAAGCGCTAAAGCGGCTGATTCAGTGTTAAGTTTTGAACGGGAACTAACCAGGTCATTTCCTTCGGATCAGAAATATAGTTTTGAAAACCGCAATGGAGTATTGATCCGTCAGTATTCTTCTGCATTTACCATTGCATATCATAAAAAATTAGCTGGAATGGTTGAAAGAAGGATGCGTTTATCTATTGCCTCCATTGCTTCTTTTTGGTTTACTGCGTGGGTAAATGCCGGGCAGCCTGATTTGCGGGGCTTATCAAAGCAACAATTTTCTGAAGCGGATGCCAAAGAGTTTGACGCATTGAATGAAAGCTGGAAGAATAATGGAAAAATGATTGGAAAGGAGGAAGAATAAAGCGCCCCAACCCCTAATGGGGCTTTTGGAAAATTGTTTTTGCATTATAGGATCAGGCCGCGGCCCAATGTCATTTTGTAAAGCAAGCTATTTGAATTGCACCGCTCCTTTAGGGCGTGATAAGTGATATTATTCTCTTACCGGCTTTAGCCAAATTATTCTTTGGTTAAAGCCGTACTTTTTGTTGCCCAATTTAATCCCCGTCCGCCGCGGCGGACGGGGCAATTCAAACCCTTAAGAAAATGACATTGTGCCGCGGCCTGATCTTGCGGCGCATCACGAATGTCACATCAACGACCCGGAACATCACAGCCGCCAAATCATTCCTTTAGGATAAATTATTCAATTATTTCACAAAAAGATTAAATATCAATTGGGTACTTTTGCATTCTGAAAAAAATCAACCTTCATATATAATAAAATAAGCAGTGGTACATAATTTTAATGCAGGGCCTTCTATTTTACCCAGGGAAGTTTTTGAACAGGCGTCAGCCGCAGTTCTTAACTATAATAACAGTGGTTTATCTATTTTAGAATTGGGACATCGTACCGCCACTTTTCAGGCGGTAATGGACGAAGCAAGGGCATTGGTGAGGGAACTAATGAACCTGGATGATGCCCATGAGGTGTTGTTTTTACATGGCGGCGCTTCTACGCAGTTTATGCAGGTACCAATGAACCTGTTGGACGAAAAAGATACTGCCGCCTATGCCGATACCGGAGTATGGGGCATAAAAGCTATTAAGGAAGCCAAACTTTTTGGAAAGGTAGAAGTAGTATGTACCGGCAAGGAAAGTAATTACACCATCATTCCGAAAGATTTTGCAGTACCCAATGATGCGGTCTATTTTCATATCACTACGAACAATACGATTTACGGAAGCCAGTGGCAAAAGATACCCAAAACCAGTATTCCATTGATTGGTGATATGAGCAGCGATATATTCAGCAGGGTAATTGATTTTAATGCGTTTGATTTAATTTATGCAGGGGCACAAAAAAATATGGGTCCGGCTGGCGTAAACCTGGTGGTGGTAAATAAAAATATAATGGGTAAGTTAAAACGTGCCATCCCTACTATTATGGATTACCGCAACCATATTAAAGAAGGAAGTATGCTGAATACCCCGCCTGTGTTTGCAGTGTATGTGTGTATGCTTACCCTGCGTTGGTTAAAAGCAATGGGAGGAGTGGTGGCCGTAGAAAAACTGAATGAAGCAAAATCGGCCTTATTGTACCAGGCGATAGACGACAACCCTTTGTTTACCGGAACCGTAAACAGGGAGGACAGGAGTAAAATGAACGTTTGTTTTGTTATGAACAACCCATCTCTCGAAGAGGAGTTTCTCAGTTTTACAAAAGAAAAAAACATTGTGGGTATTAAAGGGCACAGGCTGGTAGGTGGCTTCAGGGCATCATTATACAATGCTTTGCCGATAAGCAGTGTGCAGGTGTTGGTGGATGCCATGAAAGCATTTGCAGCAACCCATTCATAAAAAACTATTACTTTATATTTGCCACGGCTAATAACCCTTACAAGATGATCACTATACACCCCTTTAAAGCATTAAGACCTGAGGCACAGCATGCAAAACAGGTAGCATCACGACCTTACGATGTGCTCAATAGCAAGGAAGCAAAGATTGAAGCACAAGGTAATCCCAGCAGTTTTTTACACATCACCAAAAGTGAAATTGATTTGCAGGATAATATTGATATTCACTCGCAGCAGGTATACAATAAAGCAAAAGATAACCTGGATGCTTTTATTAGCCGTAATATTTTGTTCAGGGAAAGTAAGCCCTGCTATTATATTTACCAGTTGATCATGAATGGCCGTAGCCAAACCGGTTTGGTTTGCGGTAGCAGTGTGGATGATTATGAAAAAGACCTGGTAAAAAAGCATGAATTTACCCGGCCGGAAAAGGAACAAGACCGGATAAATCATATTACTACCACGGGCGCCCAAACGGGCAATGTTTTTTTGGCATACAGAAATGTAGATGAAATAGATGCTCTGATCAGCAAGTGGCAAAAGGAAAAGAACCCGGTGTACGATCTGCTGGCGGATGATAATATACAGCACAGTATCTGGATTATCAACGATACGGATACTATCAGTTTGATATCGGAATTATTTAAGACAAAAGTGCCCTTTACCTATATCGCAGATGGGCATCACCGTGCTGCATCTGCGGCAAAAGTGAGAAAGGCGTTGGGAAAAAAAGCAACGGAAGGGGCTGATATTTTCCTGACCACCCTGTTCCCATCAAACCAGTTGTATATCATGGATTACAACCGGGTAGTGAAGGATTTAAATGGATTAACTGAGGCTGATTTTTTAGAAAAGCTACAAGGTTCGTTTACGGTAGACAAAGCGGATATGGCGTTTTCGCCGGCAAACCTGCACGAATTTGGATTGTATATTGGGAAAAAATGGTACCGGTTAACGGCTAAGGAGAATGCTTACACTACAGATCCGATCGGTATTTTAGATGTAACCATTTTGCAAAATAATTTATTAGACCCTATTTTAGGGATTAAGGACCAGCGTACGGATCAGCGGATTGATTTTGTTGGGGGAATCCGCGGATTGGACGAGTTGGAAAAAAGAGTGGATAGCGGGGAGATGGCACTCGCCATCAGTTTGCACCCGGTTAGTATTCAGCAATTATTTGACATAGCAGATAGCGGCAATGTAATGCCACCAAAAAGTACCTGGTTTGAACCTAAGTTGAGAGATGGATTGCTTACGCACCTTATTAATGAGTGATGAGTGATGAACAATGAATAGTGATTGAATAGCCAGGTTAGGCGTTATAGAAAAAAAACTCTATAATAATGGCATTCACAAATCACCATTCAATGTCATTTAATTAGGACAATTGTTGCCAAATGAACAAAACGTAAAAGTGAGTGACACAACGATGTTGCCATGAAAAAGCCAACGTTTGTTACAAAATGGTTTCTAAAGTATACGGCATTGATTCACGATTGACCATTCACCATTGACCAATTCAACACCATATCGGAACGGTATTTGCAAAGGAGGATAAAAACTTAGCCATTGCAGGCTTTGTAAATTTTTCTACTCAAAATATCAACAATGAAATTTATCAATAAAATCTTTATTGCAGCTTGCCTCATGCTTGCGGTGCAATATAGTTTTGCCCAGTCTGTAAAAGAATTGCAGGAAACTGCCAGGACATTTATGCAACAAGGCGATTTTACCAATGCCGCCCTGGTACTAAACCGTGCATCTGTACTGGAACCCAAAAATATTGAGATTACCAAGGACCTGGCGATGAATTATTTTTTCCAAAGAGAATATACCAGGGCATTAAATGAAATTAAGCCTGTACTCGAAAGGGAAGATGCGGATGATCAGTGTTTTCAGATAGCCGGCAATAACTATAAGCAGTTGTACGAACCAAAAGAGGCTGAGAAAGTATATAAAAAGGGGTTAAAAAAATTTCCACAAAGTGGCCCTTTGTACAACGACCTGGGCGAATTGCAATGGGAGCAAAAGAATTATGAAGCCATCAAACAATGGGAAAAAGGGATAGAAACTGATCCAAACTTTTCCAGGAATTATTTTAATGCCTGCAAATACTACTATTTTACCGCAGACCGCGTTTGGAGCATCATTTATGGTGAAGTATTTGTAAATATGGAGCCGCTTAGCAAAAGTATGCCTGAAATTAAGTCCATTGTACTGGAAAGTTATAAAAGATTATACGCAGAAGCGGATTGGAATAAAGCCAGTAAAGATGGAAATAAGTTTGCAGATGCCTTTCTTCAAACAGCAAAAAAGCAAAGCCTGGTCGCTTCAGGTGGCATTAGTCCCGAAACGCTTACCATGATCAGAACCCGTTTTATACTTGACTGGTTTCATGACTATGCAACTAAATATCCCAGTCGTTTATTTGAACTGCAGCAGCAGTTATTGCAGGAAGGTATGTTTGATGCTTACAATCAATGGTTGTTCGGCACAGTTCAAAACCTGGCGGCTTATCAAAACTGGATTACCACCCATTCGGCAGATTATAGCGAGTTTAGCCGTTTTCAAAAAGGGAGAATTTATAAAGTGCCCACCGGTCAGTATTATCGTTGATTGTGCTTCAATTGAAAATTTGAGCGAAAAAAAATAGTTTTAATTTTTATTTAAAAGTCATCCCGGGTAATTGGGATGGCTTTTTTATTTATCTTAGTTATACCTTACTGTAAACAATTATTTATATGGGGATGATTTTTAGGCACAGGTTGGCTGGTTAACAACTAAGTTAAAAAAATTAATTGTGTGTTCAAAAATGGCTCCTAGAGGTAATCTTTATTTTAAATTATACGAGTGGTTATTAAATTCAGCAGGCTTACAAGGTTTGGATATGCGTAAACTGAAAAAGCACATATCCTGAAAGAATTATATTTTTTTAAAAAGTTGAACGATTGCATATGAACGAAAACTCAAGGATATTCGATTTCCTCCAATACCAGCTTGACAAATTTGCCAAAGAGGATATGCTTGCCGGAAAAGAAAATGGCAACTGGCGCCGGTATAGTACCTCCGAGGTACAACAAATAGTAAATAATCTGAGTGCAGCATTACTTCGTTTAGGCATCGGAGGAAATGACATGACGGTTGAAAATCAGGATAAGGTTGCCCTTATCAGTAAAAACAGGCCCGAATGGCTGATGCTTGATATGGCTTGCCAGCAAATTGGTGCCACACTTTGTCCCATTTATCCCACTACCAATGTAAATGAGCTGGAATTTATTTTTAATGATGCAGCCGTAAAGCTCGCTTTTATCAGCGGAGAAGAAATTCTATACAAGGTGGCCAGCATTCGGTCAAGGGTGCCGTCCCTGCAAAATGTGTATAGTTTTGATGAATTGGCCGGCGTAGATTTTTGGAAGAATATCCTGGCTTTAGCGGAGGCATCGGATTACCAAAAAGTAGAAGAACTGAAGGCAAAAATTACCGCCGAACATTGTGCTACCATTATTTATACATCCGGCACCACCGGTACCCCCAAGGGTGTTATGCTTAGCCACCGCAATATTGTTTCCAATGTTTTGAATTCGGTAAAGAGTTTTCCTTTTGATGATAATGCCAGCGGTAAGGCACTCAGTTTTCTGCCGCTGAATCATATTTTTGAAAGGATGGCCTCCTACATATATATCAGCAGTGGCATTGCAATTTATTATGCGGAAAGCCTGGAAACGATCGGGGAAAATCTAAAGGAAGTGCAACCCAATATTTTTTGTACCGTGCCCAGGTTACTTGAAAAAGTGTATGAAAAGATTATGTCAAAGGGTGCGGCGCTAACCGGCATTAAGCGTAAATTATTTGACTGGGCCGTGGAGTTAGGTGACAAATTTGATAATACCAAAAACCAGGGCATCAGTTATAACCTGCAGCTTGCCATTGCCAATAAGCTGGTTTTTAGCAAGTGGAGAGAGGGCCTGGGTAATAATGTAAACTTAATTATAACAGGTGGTGCAGCCTGCCAGGTACGGCTGATCAGGATATTTACTGCTGCAAAAATTCCTATTTATGAAGGATATGGCCCTACTGAAAACAGCCCGGTAATCAGCGTAAACTGCCAGTACAAGGGAGGAACAAAATTTGGTACGGTAGGCCCTGTATTGCAGGGCCAGGAAGTAAGACTGGAACCGGATGGTGAAATATGTGTAAAAGGGCCCAGCGTAATGATGGGCTACTATAACCGGCCGGAATTAACAGCCGAAACCCTTATTGACGGCTGGTTGCACACTGGTGATATTGGTGTATTTGAAGATGGAAAATATTTAAAAATAACGGACCGTAAAAAGGAATTGTTTAAAACCAGCGGCGGTAAATATGTAGCACCGCAACCTATTGAAAACAGGATGAAAGAATCACCGTTTATTGAGCAAATGATGGTGATAGGAGCCGATCAGAAATTTGTAGGTGCGTTGATAGTGCCATCGATACCCAACTTACAGGAATGGATGCGCCAGAAGCAAATCCCTTTTACCACCAATGTTGATGCCATACATCATCCAAAAGTGCTGGAATTATACCGGGAGCTGATGGATAGTTTTAATAAATTTTTTAACCAGGTAGAACAGGTAAAGCGTTTTGAATTATTACCCAACGAATGGACGATTGACAGCGGGGAACTTACCCCCACACTAAAGCTTAAACGTAAAGTAATTATGGAGAAGTACAAGGATGTGATTGGGCGGATATATGGGTGAGGGGGTGTCTGAATTTTGAAACCCTAAGCCGGTTTAAATTCTGTAAAGGTTGCGAATGTTGTTATTCTATACGGTCTTTAATATTTTTTATCTCTAACCTTAGAATGTTTACACCTTGAGTGTAAACAGGACTACTTGGTAAGCAAACGTTATCTGTGAGGTTTATGATACACCCTCAACCAAAAGAGCTGTGGTTTATATAGGACATTTCTCATGATAATTAATCAGCTCAATAGGTGTTTTCTCAAATTCGTACCCGGCATATTTTATTACAATTTCTTCTAACACCGCATCAATCTCTTCCACGGTTTTTAATGTAACCAACTGGTAGCGGTATTCTTTAATGCCAGGCAACCCCTTTAAATAATTGGCATAGTGACGGCGCATTTCAAAAATGCCTACCAACGGTCCCTTCCATTCATAGGATTTGTGCAAATGTTTTTTACATACTTCTACCCTGTCTTCAATAGTAGGTGAGGGTAAATGTTCGCCTGTTTTCAGGTAATGTTTTATTTCATCGAATATCCAGGGGTAGCCAATGGCAGCCCTTCCAATCATGATTCCATCTATCCCATACCGGTTTTTATATTCCAATGCTTTTTGCGGGCTGTCAATATCTCCGTTCCCAAAAATGGGGATGGTAATGCGGGGATTGTTTTTAACCTTGCCTATCAATGTCCAGTCAGCTTCGCCCTTGTACATTTGGCTACGTGTACGCCCATGAATGGCCAATGCCTTAATGCCCACATCCTGTAAACGTTCTGCTACTTCTTCAATATTACGGGTACTGTCATCCCAACCAAGCCGGGTTTTTACGGTAACCGGTAAGGTGGTTGATTTTACTACTGCGGATGTTAGCCTCACCATCAGGTCGATGTCTTTCAATACACCGGCACCGGCGCCTTTCATAGCTACCTTTTTTACCGGGCAGCCAAAGTTGATATCCAGCAAATCGGGGTTGGTTACATCTACAATTTTTGCGGCCATTGCCAGGCTTTCCTCGTCACCGCCAAAAATCTGAATACCTACGGGTTTTTCGTAGTCAAAAATATCCAGCTTTTTCCGGCTTTTGATGGCATCCCGGATCAACCCTTCGCTGCTGATAAATTCTGTGTACATCAAATCTGCCCCTTTGTCTTTGCAAACTGCTCTAAACGGCGGGTCGCTTACATCCTCCATTGGAGCAAGTAATAAAGGAAATGCCGGAAGTTGTATGTTACCGATTGATGGCATAAATTATTTAATAATTTGAAAATCAATAATGCTGGCATCGGCAAAACGACTTGCTTGAAAATCTATAATGTTTTGCCAGGCCCATTTATACTATTATAATATGAATAACTGCAAATTTAGATTTTTTAAAATTAGTAAGTTGAAAAGGTCGTATGCAAGCTGTAGAAGGGGAGATAGTTGAAGGGATGCCATCATGTGCGCCTATCTTTATTTCATATTAACTATTCACAAGGTTGACAAACCGCTATCATATTTTAGAATGGATACAATACAAAAACGGCCTTTCATAAAGAAGACCGTTTTTTGAATCTAACCTTTGAACAATAAAAGAAACTGATTTTATTTTTGGCAAATGAGGTGGATTTATTTCAATTCTTCACAATAGTAACCTGCACTCAACAGCATATTTTCCACTTCGCAACCGGCGATATCATTTGATAGTACCCTTAAAATATGGTCGTTATCATGGAGGTCTACATTCCATTGAAATATATTGGGATGCACATCCAACGTTGGTTCAACGTCACTGATACGCTTTGTATCAGTGAGATTCGTTTTAAAAACAAGTATTTCCATAAATCGGTTTTTTAATAGTACGAAAATTACCGCTACGCTTTTTTGCCGGTAACAGGCAGGATTTAATCAGCGGGTTATTTTATCATCCTCCGTATTTTGAGGCTTCATGCCCCACCTGCCTCCGCAGCGGTTCTTCCATTCCGTCTTAAACTGGTCCCGTTGTTCGGGAGTCATGGTCTCCCATTTTTCTTTCATTTTTTGTTTCCACTCCTGGCCACGGCCACCCCGCCAGCCGCCTCTAAAACCCCCAAATAATATTTTACTCAGTACCAATATTCCCGATGCCTGGATGAATGTGATGGCTTTTACGCCCAGCACTGCTGGTAAAATGGCATTCCAAAGGCTCATTACCACCAGAGAGAATAGTAATATGGCAGCAATAACAAAAATGGTGATCATCAGGCCTTTTCTTATCCAATATTTTTTCATTGTTTTAATTTTGTTTGTAATAAAATAGCAAGGCTCCCTGATCGTCTCCTATGCTTTGTTGTTTCGTTTCGCTTATAACTTCATTTTAAAAGTTACTATACTGATATAGTATCCCAATGCGTTAAGGATACTTAATAATTTATTATTTCATCTTTCAGCACTTTTAACCGGTCTCTTAAATGCAACACGGCATAGCGTTTCCGGCTAATGAGTGTGGCCACACTTACTCCGGTTTGCTGCTCAATATCTTTAAATGGAATTCCTTCAATTTCGTTTTGTATAAATACACTGCTTTGCTCCACAGGTAATTCATTTAGCGCCTCCTGCAGGGCCTCCCAAAATAAATTGCGCAGGTATTCGGTTTCGGGATTAGTATCCGCCGGCAGTAATATATCCTTCCAGTCTAACAGGGTTTCATCAGATTCCATGCTACCTAATACATCGTCTGCAAGGGGTAATTTCTGCTTTCTGTAGTTGTCCGTTATTTTATTGCGTGCTACGCGGTAGAGCCAACTGCTGGCTTGTTCTATAGGTTCCGTATTTCCGGCAAACTGGTAAAAGACATCCTGCAGAATGTCTTCTGCATCTTCTGTACTGGCTACGCGTTGCTTAATAAAACCAAACAGCCGTTTGCTCATTGCCTTAATGGTGCCGGTGATATTGTTGTTGCGTTCAGCGCTCATAGTGGTTGGTATGGTCAGTACATCCTTCATGTATAATGATGCAGACGAATGATTGCTTCTTATATTTTAAAGTAAACGTACTATTTTTTATAACACCCCGGCTACATGCCGGAGGCTGCTCTTCCCCGACTCTTATCTAAATAATTGCATACCTGCAGCCCTTCTTCCACAAAAAATTGTAGCGGCATAGCCAATAACATTTGTAATACGATTGGTATGGTTTTAGTTCAAAAATCGTTATCTATTGAATCACTAAAATTTTTTTTATGACAACATTACAAAATAAAACGATTGCAATTTTAACTGATAATGGTTTTGAGGAAGTAGAACTTACCAGCCCTAAACAGGCTTTGGAAGACGCCGGGGCGACAGTACATATTGTGTCTTTACAGAAAAATTCAGTAAAAGCATGGAACCACGATCATTGGTCCATTGAAATTCCGGTGGATGTACATTTAAATTCAGCCAATAGTGATAATTATGATGCACTGATGATACCGGGAGGTGTGATTAACCCGGACACGATGAGAGTTAATACAGGATACGTGTCCTTTGCGCAGGAATTTTTAGAAACGGGCAAACCGGTTGCCGCCATTTGTCACGGACCGCAATTGTTAATAGAAACAGGCTTGCTTTCCGGCCGAGATCTGACCTCTTACCCTTCCATCAGAACAGATTTGATCAACGCTGGTGCAAATTGGTACGATAAGGAGGTAGTAGTCGATAATGGCCTGGTAACGAGCCGTAGTCCTAAAGACCTCCCTGCATTTAATCAGAAAATGGTGGAAGAGTTTGCGGAAGGAGTTCATAAAATTTCTGCTTCGATTATTTAATGTGTAACTATGCAGCACCAGTAGCTATAACAACTCAATATATATTTAACAATGGCTCCACTGGGAGCCTTTGTTATGAAGTTGGTTTAAAGCAAATGCCCTTGAAAAGAATTGTTGATTTTTGATTAAAAGAAAGGCCCGGGAAAAATTTTATATTTCGTAATTGTAAAAGCCGGGTACTGCAATGTCCCGTTCGGTATGGTTTATTGGTGTACATACTCCAAAGGAAGAATAATCACCCGATACCTGGTGTATGCAAAACGAAGCAAGATTTTCATCGATCGGGAGTGATAAAAAAATCAATTGATCTACTGAGTATGCAATTAATAACAGCTTCCTTTACAACATTCACCTCAATTAAAAAAAGTTGCCTGTTGAACAACGGGAAAATTTAATAAACGCAATGTAGCATGTAAAATAATGAAGGCAAAATTTTTTACCGATGGTTACGTGGCTATACTTATTTGTTATGATGCCTTATCCCTTGTATTTTGAATAAGACCAATACCTGCGGAGAAAAAGATAGCGCCCAATACAGCAAGAATAATAATCCCTTTTATATTCCGGGTGCCCTGTCCTCCGTTCATGAAATAAATTGCGGCTCCAATCAGTCCACCAATGCCTAAGAGGGTTAAAATGATACCTAGTACTCGTTTTTCCATATAATGTAGTTTAAATACCCTATTACAAATGAAGTGCCTGTTTGTAGACAGTTTCACTGCTGCCGATTTTTATGATCAAAAAATTAAGGGAACAAGTCAATTAATCAGAATTCTCTATAAAAAACATTTATTTAAGAATCCCAACCTATTTAAAGTCTTTCCCAAACTGTGGTAAAATTTACCCTTTTGGTAAAAGATTTGAAACTTACTTGGTTTAATAGCCATTGGTTAAAACAAGTACTTAACCGTATATTAGTGGTATTGTACATCTTTTATTATTATACATTGTATATGTTGCGACTAACTTACTTTTTTTTATTTCATACCTGTCTGTTTACATCCTTGTTGCCTGCACAGGAAAGCTACCGGTACAATCCGGTGATTGATGTGTTGCATTATTCATTTGCAGTAGACCTGAATGATTTGAACAATGAGATAAACGGGAATGCTGCAATCTCTATTCTTTTTTTGCAATCAACCAGCACAATTTCGTTTGATCTTATTTGTAAAAATGATAAGGGAAAGGGGATGCGGGTGATTGCCGCAAAAGAGGGGGAATCCTCTTTAGATTTTGTACATGCTAATAATGTTCTAAAAATTAAATTGAGCCGCAATGCCATGTCAGGTGAAAGAAGAACCTATAATATCAGTTATGCAGGTACTCCGGCAGATGGGCTCGTGTTTAGTAAAAACAAGCATGAACAGCGTACAATTTTTGCTGACAACTGGCCCAACCGTGCCCGTAACTGGTTGCCCTGCATAGATCATGTATCAGATAAAGCGGGTGTTGATTTTATGGTGACGGCGCCGGATCATTATAAAGTTATTTCTAATGGATTGCTGATAGAAGAAAGCTCCATAGGGGAGCATAGAAAATTTACGCATTGGCAGGAGAAAGTAGCCTTGCCCACCAAAGTGATGGTAATTGGTTTGGCGGATTTTGCGGTGAATTATGCAGGCAATGTGGAATGTATCCCGGTATCAAGCTGGGTATTTCCGCAGGATAAAAAGAATGGTTTTTTTGATTATGGCCAGGCTATAGAAATTTTGCCGTTTTTTATTAAGCAGGTGGGTGCTTATCCGTATAAAAAGTTGGCAAATGTGGAAGCCATTACCGTATTTGGAGGAATGGAAAATGCTTCCGCTATTTTTTATAACGAGAAAAGTATTACCGGTAAACGAGGGTATTCCGAGGAGTTGATCGCTCATGAAATTGCTCACCAGTGGTTTGGGAATTCGGTAACAGAATCGGGATGGCCGCATGTATGGCTGAGTGAAGGATTTGCAACGGAAATGACAAATCTTTATTTAGAAAATAAATATGGAGCCGACACACTCAAAGCAAGGTTGAAACAAGATCGTAAGCTTGTGATCGAATTCTCGAAAACACGCTTTACTCCTGTAGTGGATAGCAGTGAAAATCAAAATTATATGGCGCTGCTCAACCGAAATTCGTATGAAAAAGGTGGATGGATTTTGCACATGCTACGTAGAAAATTAGGCGATAGTTTATTTTGGAAGGGACTGCGCACTTATTACACCGACTACGCAGGAATAAATGCAATAACCAATGATTTTCAGAAAGTGATGGAAGAAGTTTCCGGTTTGAATCTAAACCAATTTTTTAAGCAATGGTTGTACACAGCCGGTCATCCGGTACTGGATATAAAATGGAATTACGACATAAAGAAAAAATTACTAACACTTCACATTACACAACAGCAAAAGCAAATGTTTTCTTTTCCGTTAGAATTTTCTTTTATTATCAAGGGATCAAAAAATATCAATCAACCACCTTTTGAAATACGGGATAAAGAAACAAAAATAGAAATACCTATGCCTTTAAAACCAACACAGGTAGTTGCAGATCCTGATACGAACCTGTTGTTTCAGGGTAGTACAAACGAGGATTGACCAACTTTCCTGAAAGGTAAAATTTGTAATACTGAGATGAATATTGCTTGGCACAATATTCATTTAGTATCAACAAAACCAACGCTTACAATTTGTGGTTTAATTTTCGTTCCATGATTTCATCTTTCAGTATTTTATTGATAGACGTTGTCGCATCCCTTAATATGTAAATGGTTGTGCCAATTTCTCTTGCCAATGGGTGCTCAATTCTTCCGGATACGTAAACCGACCTAAATAATTTTTTCTCCCTGGTTCTTTCAACGTCATCATCAGTAGCATCTTTAATCAGTATAACATTTTTTATTTCCATTTTTTCAAGTGGAAACCAATTGATATAATCCGCATTCATTGATACGGCACGCATATTTTTATATGTGGAATAATAATTAATTGCGCCCGCCTGGCCATAATTATCGCAAAGCACCAATGTATGTTCCTTATCAGGCAGGGAATTAAAAGCGCTATCTGTTTTTTGTGCCAATTCGCTCCAGCCAAGCATATCGGCATAATCCTGCGGAAGCTGATGATCCCTGCCATCTTCCCATCGCAATAGTCCAAGGGATTTTAACTGCCCGCTGTTTTGTTGAGTGTATTCAGGGCTTGGTACCGGAAATGCGATCTTATAAAATGGAATGAATACAACAATAATAAAAAGTATGGCCACTGGTTTCAAATATCGCTTCCATCCTACCTGAAACAGGTGTTCAAGATATACAGCACCAAAAGCAAGGTACACAGGATAGATGCCGATGGCATAATAGCCTTTTGCCTTAAAGTAAACGAAGATGGACAATGTGAAAATGATTGACCATCCGAACACCCGATATTTTTTAAATGGAGGAAACCTGACTAATGCAATGATAGCAGCTACTATCACAAAAAGGGAACCCAAAAAAAATAATAGTTGTTCTTTCAAAAAATCAACCCGGTTTACATTGACTAATTGTGTGGCTGACAAGGTTTTCATATGATGAATTACAGGAAAATCATTATGGTATTGCCACACAAGATTAGGCGAAATGAGCAAGATTGTTGCAATGGTCGAAAAATAAAAAGTTTTTGAAATGAATATTTTTCTGTGTTCAGTTAACATTATCGCCGGTAAAAAGCCCAGTAATAAAAATACAATATTGTATTTATTAAGAAAGCCAATCGCAAAGGCAAAGGCTGCAATCCACAACCATTTGCTGGTGTATGATTGAATGTATTTTATAAAACTAAAGTAAAGAAATGTCCAGCATAAAATGTCAAATGAGTTGGGCTGGTAAAGCATATTCAGTCGCAGTATCGCTGAGAATAAAACGGCTACTGCACCCAGTATCATGGCAAACAGGCTGCCGTTGAGTGCTTCAATTGTTTTCCAAACTAATAGCAAGGTGAGTGCTCCAAAAACTGCAGGGAAAAATTTAACCCAAAACACGCCATTACCCAGTTGTAAAATCATCCATGAGATCCAGGAAGTAAATGGCGGTACGGATTCAAATCCCCAGGCAAGGTGTCTGGCCTGGTCAAGGTGCAGGTATTCATCCCGGTGTAAATCATAAGCAGGGTTGACCAGGAAGTATTGCAATGTAATTTTCAACAAAATAAAAAAACAAAGCAGCAATGTTTTTTTTGACAAGGGATGAGTTATTTAAATATAAATAAATAAATTTCAAAAGGTTTTTTATATACAAGAATAAGCAAAAAATCACCAATAATCAAAGAGAAGCAGCATCAAAGAGAGCATAATATAGAACAAATCAGCGTGTTACTTTAATCATCGGCTGGCCATCGACTACATGTTTTTTTTGCCCTCGATATACAAAAGATCCATTCGTCTTCAACTAAGTACTATCCTTTCACATCACTTAGCATATTATAGTGCTATTGAGTTCAAATACGAAATTTATGTTTTTCGTAATGCACATTGCTTTCAGTTTTAATAATATTGATTTGGCTATCATGAAAAGAATCTCCTGTAAAGCAGTTCCAGCAAGGGATGTAAAATCTCAATACTTCTTTACAATAATTAACCAGGGTTTAAGTTGAAGATAATGACTCTCCGTTAGCTACTACCTTTACATTACCGAAAATGATCCGATGATATATAGTGGTAATTCATTTATTAGCAATGATACTGTAGCAGCAAATACTACACTTACCCAATAAGGCTCATAGCATTCTTACTTATTGCCTGCCAGGATGAAATAATAATACTTTTGACGATTTTGCTTTTCTACATATTTTATGTGGATTTGCAATTGCATGTATTGTTATGAAATTTAAAAATATTTATAATTAAAAAAATTAAAGAAATGAAAAATTTTAAAAAGATCGCAGCAACATTTGTAGCACTCGTAATAGCAGGAACAGCACTCAATGCAAGGGCTGTAACGCCTGTTAATCCATTTTCTTCCGAAGAACCTTTTACTGTTAGGTATATAGGAAATGACGGAGCGTATTTATTGTTCCAGGTTATTGTTAACTCGGATAATACAAAAAATACCTCTTTTGAAATTTCGGATAAAGCTGAAGGCGAGATTTATACAGCCAGTATCAACTCTGCCTATAAAGAACAGACCTTGAAAATTGAAAAGAGGGACAACCAGGAGTTGGATTTTAAGCTGGTAATTGGAAAAACTGTCTATTCAAGATCATTTGCCATTTTAGCAACAGTTGAGATGGAAAGGAAATAAAAGTATTGATAAAAATGCAAGTGACCTGCTTGTTTTAGCTGAAGGATAAACCTTGATTTTACTTTCTTAAAATGCCGTTATATTGTTCACCTGCAATATAACGGCATTTATATTTTCATGAAGACTTGTTATAATTGCGTCTATCACCAGGCTATGCAAAATGGTTTCAAGAATGGAAGAAAGAGCCCCGGCTAACAATACTTTACCCCACAAATCTTGGCTTTATTATAAAAGCAAAATAGCCTGGCGTCGCCTATATATATTTCTTGCGTTAGTATATCTCAATACATTCACTACCTGTATAACAGCAGCAGCCTGCAATGACCGGGATCATTGTATATGTACCTGGCAGAAGTTAACCTTTATAACAATCATTTATTTATTTTCAACTGAATTTTGTTACAGCGTCGCGTACATAATTTCACCTGGCAAATGCGTAAATATGCTGGCCTGAAAGGAGTTTTACTTCGTAATATTTCCTTTCGTATTCATTACTTTTTTAATCCCATGAAATGACGGGAAGGTGTAAACGTAATAAAAAAATAACAACAGATTTAGAATAGAAAATGGTGTTAAAATATATTAATTAATTGTGACCTTTTTATACTATTGATTCTTTCTTATTTATCATTCATGTATGATTATAAAATACTTTGCTACACACTTTTATCGGGTAAAGTGAATAAATTAAATTCCGATTAATTGCTGTTAAATTTATTTCATTGCTCCTGAAAGCCCTTACTACAGAAGATTGTAGGGTAAAATACAATTTTTTATTTTTTACTGTCAATCTTTTATATGCAACAAACAGCTTAGTATTTTGTTAGTGGTGATGACAATGTTATTTAATTATGAACTGTTAAACGAATCGAATAATTCGATTTACAGAAGTCTTTTAATGAATGGTACAGGGAAAGTAGTATTAGCACTTCAAATGATGGAGGCGGTATTGATAATTTTATTTTATGCCACTATTTTTTACTGTTTTTTGGTAGTAAATATGACAGCTTTAAAAAAAATCTACGTGTAATCTGTACGCACTTTAAATCAAAAAATCCTTTGGGCATCATTAATGTTTACTTTTAAAATACACAACCAGCAAGGGATTGGCGTAATTTTGGACATTTTTAGAGTAAATAAAGCTCTTGTAACTTAGTCTGTAATCAATGAAACTTCAATCTACCTTTACATCATCAACAGCATTTAACTGTTGTTGTTAATCGTACTTTATCAATGTAGTAAATTTAAAAAATGTAATCCCTTGTCATTTTTCTACAAATTACTACAGCAAAAATTTCTCAGGAAATTTTAAACGCTGCCAGCCATATAAAAAAATACCACAACGTTTGCACTTTTAATTAAGCCCGCTGTATGATAAAAATTTTTACCCTGTTTGTTGTTAAAAAAAACGAACAGAAAACAATGATTATCTAACAATTAAAATTAAAGATCATGACAAATTTAAAAAACATCGCAGTAGCAGTTGCTTCGATTGTAATATTTTCAAATATTACTCATGCACAGGCACTAAAGGCAAATTATTCGGTAAATTATGAAGAACCGCTAAAGGTAAAATACCTGGGTGAAGATGAAGGATATCTTTTATTCCAGGTAACACTAAAGTCGCCTTCCAGTTCATTGTTCGCTATCTCGGATAAGAGCGAAGGAGAATTGTATTCTACTTATTTTTCTGATAATCTGAAAGTGCAAACTATTAAGATTGAAAAAAGAGATGAGCAGGAATTGGCTTTTAAACTTGTTTCGGGAAAGAAGACCTATTCAAAATCGTTTTCAGTAAACACCAGCAACGTTGAAACTACCACCGTAGCAGAAAACAATAACGTTACTACATTATAATCAACGGTAGTTAGTGAACAGGTTGAGATATTAGATTTAGTTAAATGCAGCCTTGCTTTACTAAAGGTGTAACAAGGCTGCATCTTAAAATAATTGGATTAAAAGAGAACGATTTGATTTACTGATGGAGGAAAGTTGTTGTAGATTTATTCAGTAGCAGAACGAAAATGGAAGAGATAATACCAGAGAATGTTTTTAGAATATTAAGTAAGTACCCATTTGGTAAAATATAATAAGCGAATTTTTCCAAACTTCAATATATTGGGTTTCAAAAAATAGCTTACCTCTAAACTGTACTCCCTTATTCCCTTCCACGGACGCTTCGGCTTTACAATTGGCAACGTCAATAAATCCTGGTTAGTACCCAGCTTAAACGAGGGTATTTCATATCACAGCGATCTTCTCCCAGTATTTGTTTCTTGTTTCATGGTTGGATGTTCAAGTAACTGCCGCAATACATTTTTATCAGCGGCATTACATCCCTGTTATCAAGGCTAAAAATTTCTACCAGGCAGAAAAACAATATCAATTTATTACCATTGAATGGTAAAAAAAGGCTTGCTTTTTTTCAAGCCACGCTTTATAAAATAAAAAACACCCGTTTATCGTACCCGATGAATAGCAAACAATAATTATAAAAATTAAAAATTAAAACTATGTCTAATTTTAAAAACATCGTAATAGCAATAGCTTCAGTTGTAGTATTTAGTAATATTACCAATGCGCAGGTTGTAAAAGCTGGTTATTCAGTAACCGTTGAGGATCCGCTTAAAGTGAAGTATCTTGGTGATGATGGTGATTACCTTCTTTTCCAGGTAACCCTGCAATCTAATACACCGGCAAATACATTATTTGTAATTGATGACAGAAATGAAGGAGAAATATACTCTTCTGTTTTATCAAACAATTTTAAAGTACAAACGGTTAAAATTGAAAAAATAGAAAGCAAGCAGGTTTTAAATTTTAAACTCGTTTTAGGCAGAAAAACATATTCAAAATCCTTTTCGGTGAATACCAGGCTGATTCCAAATACAACCGTTACAGAAACTGACATCACCAAATTATAATCCTGACTTTTTTGTTGATCACTTTAAATTTATAATCCCTGTTGCTTTGTAGCCTTGAAGTAAGTACCGATATCTTCAAGGCTGCATCGCAGGGATAATAAATTTCTTTCATTAAGCAAATTATTTGAACTACTAAATCAGCTGGTTCTATTTTTATTTGAAGCAGGTAATAGTAGAATCCTGGTTATGGATTACTGCGACATTGCCAATACGGTTTGCTGTTTTTAGTAAGACGACCATACTGCTTTTCGTTTCTAAGGATAAGTAACCTGCCTGCCTGTCAATAAAGCTTTTCCCAATTACCTGTGGCAGGTTTTTTTGCCGCCTTACAAATTCTATCTTTACAGATGGATAATTTCACCCTTGTTATATTTATCATAGCAATTCTCCTTATCTTATCTGTATTTTCAGCTAATATCAGGCTGCCATATCCCATACTATTATTATTTGTAGGCGTTATACTTGGCATGCTCCCTTTCATACCTGCACTGGCACTTGATCCAGAAATCGTATTCCTGATCTTTTTGCCCCCTCTATTGTACGATGCGGCATCAAAAACTTCCTGGCTCGATTTTAAGAAAGAGATACGCCCAATATCAACGCTGGCAATTACCCTGGTTTTTTTTACAACAATCGCTGTGGCACTGGCTGCACATTATTTTGTACCTGGCTTTTCGTGGCCGCTTGCATTTGTGCTGGGCGCTATTGTATCACCTCCCGATGCGGTAGCAGCTACCAGTATTACCAAGGGGCTTGGGCTCAACAGGAGAGTTATCACCATTATAGAAGGGGAAAGCCTTGTAAATGATGCATCCGCATTAATTGCCTATCGTTATGCAGTAACGGCGGTGTTGAGTGGCGTTTTCGTGTTCTGGAAGGCGGGCCTGGGTTTTTTAATAGTAGCAGCAGGCGGCGTGGGTGTTGGTTTATTGCTTGGCTATGTATTGGTATTTGCTCATAGAAAAATAACGGATAATTCCATTGTGGAAACCAGCCTTAGCTTGCTTACACCCTATATGGCTTATGTACTCGCAGAGCGGTTTCATGTTTCCGGGGTGCTGGCAGTGGTAACGGCCGGATTTTTTATAAGCTGGAACGCAAGAGAAATTTTTACTTTTAGAACAAGGATACGAACAAGGATTGTTTGGGATACGGTGATCTTTGTTTTTAACGGACTAATTTTTATTTTGATTGGGCTGCAGATGCCTGGAATCATTTCCCGGTTTAAAGAACAGGGGTTTTTTCAAATGTTTGGATATGGGCTGCTTGTTACTTCAGTCACCATCGCTGTTCGAATCATTTGGGTATTCGTGGGGTCATACAGCCCGGTAATTTTCAGGCGGAAAAATCCGGTGAATGCGGAGAGCGATATGGAGGAACCAATTTCATGGAAGAATGTGCTGGTAGTAGCCTGGACGGGCACACGCGGAGTGGTGAGTTTGGCCACTGCTTTAGCTTTGCCCATAGTCCTGGAGAATGGCAGGGCTTTCCCAATGAGGGAACAGATATTATTTTTTACATTTATAGTGATTTTATTTACCCTGGTGGTGCAGGGGTTAACACTTCCACTGCTGATTCGTATGTTGGGTATAAAAACGGAGGTGGGCCTGCAAAAACAGGAGGACAAGGACCTTGAGTTGTCCCTGACTGAAGATACACTTCGGTTTATTAACCGTGATTTTTCGGTTGAACTGGATGAAAAAGTAATAGAGCAGGTTAGAAAAATTTACGAAACCAATTACAGCATATTGTCCGGGAAGAAAGGGAAGGATTCCGTAAATAGTTTAAAACAGGTAAGCCAGTTAAACTTTATTATCCAGTTGCTATCAGCCCAACTTGAGATAGTAAAATACCAGCGTGAACTGCTGCTTAAATTTCAAAAGGAAGGTACGTTTAACGAGGACACCATCAGGAAGGCGGAATTGGCTTTAGACATTGAGGAATTGCGGCTTAACAGTATGATGGCAAAAAGAGAAGAAAATTTATGATCCGGGTTTGAAAAGTAATCTGCATGTAAATACCGATAGCGGTACGATGAACGCTTACCGGATGAATAGATTTTATATAAATTTCAATTTATCAACTGAATAAAAAATCTATATCTTTTTCCGTCAATGCTTTTACAAAACCTTCTTCTTCGCCTATCAGGTCTTCTGCTAATTTCTTTTTGCGTTGTTGCAACTGCATGATCTTTTCTTCGATGGTATTTCTGCAGATCATTTTATAGGCAAATACATTCTTCGTTTGCCCGATACGGTGTGTACGGTCAATAGCCTGTTGCTGCACGGCTGTATTCCACCAGGGATCAAATAAAAATACGTAATCCGCTGCCGTTAAATTAAGCCCTGCATTGCCTGCTTTCAGACTTATCAGGAAAACTTTTTCAATAGAATTTTCTTCCTGGAAACTATTTACCAGGTCCTGTCGTTTATTAACCGGGGTGCTTCCGTCTAAGCGGCAAAAAGGGATATGGTTTTTCTTAAAACTTATTTCCAACAAGTCGAGCATTCCGGTAAATTGCGAAAATACCAGGGCTTTGTGATTGGGAATTATGTTTTTCAGTTCTTCCACCAGTATTTCCGTTTTTATGGAATCGTACGTAAAAAGATCCTGGTCTTTTACCAATTCTCCCGAATTACATGCCTGCCTTAGTTTAAGCATACCATTAATTACACTCAGTTTGCCGCTGTTAAAACCCTTTTCTTTTATCTCCAGAAAAATGCTGTTGCGTACATTTTCTTTAATGGATTCATAAGCCATTTTTTGGTCGTGCCCCATTTCGCACCACAATACACTTTCAATTTTTTCAGGCAGGTCCTTTGCTACCTGCTCCTTGGTACGGCGAAGGATAAATGGTGCCGTTAGTTTTTGTAGGGCCCTTATTTTATCTTCATTATGGTCCCGGTCGATGGCATCGGCGTATTCCCGCTTAAAAAATTCACGGCTACCAAACATACCCGGCAACAGAAAACTCAATTGGGCGTACAGGTCAAAAGTATTATTCATTACCGGCGTACCACTTAAAGCTATCCGGGTACCAGCATTAATTTGATTTACCGCCCGGGTGATTAAAGCAGCGGGGTTTTTAATATTATGACTTTCATCAATTACGGCTACGCCAAAAGTAATAGCTGCTATGTTATCTATATCAGTCCGCATGGTACCGTAGGTAGTAAGCACCACCTGGTGATCTCCGTCACGCATGTTTTCGAAATTACGATTGGGTCCATGGTAGATGGTGCTGGAAATGGATGGCGCAAATTTGTTTAGTTCCTCCTCCCAGTTGTACAATAAACTGGAAGGGCAAATGATCAAATGTTTTTCAAGCGGATTTTTTTTGAGCTGATATGCAATGAAACAAATAGTTTGCAAGGTTTTTCCCAACCCCATGTCATCTGCCAGGCAAGCTCCGGCACCTACTTCAGACAGCAATACCATCCATTCATATCCTTTGTGCTGGTAGGGCCTTAGGGTTGCTGCTATATTTTCCGGAACCGGGTATGATATGTGATCTGGCTGTTGCCACTGATGCCAACGGTTCCACCATTCTTTTTTGATTACCGGCTTTAATACCTGTGTTTCATTCCCCGACTTTTCTTCTGTAACGGCCATGCTTTTGGCTACAGTGATTTCATTTTTGGATACTTTACCGTGCTTTATAATGGCGCTATATTGCTGTAACCACTCGTCTCCTAAAATCCCCAGGCTAGCATCTTTCAGTAGTATGGCCCGCTGTCCGGCCAACACCATTTTTTGCAAATCGGCCAACGCTACATCTTCCTTACCAAATGCCAGGTTCAGCTTAACGGTAAGTGTATTGTTCTCATTTTCTTTTATGCTTATGGTAGTAGTGGCCTTGTACGGAGAATAACGAAAATGTTGCAGCATGTCCATTCCCACTACGTGTATATTTTGCGCCAGTAACAAATGATAGGCTTTAAAAAACCATTGCTTCTTTTGCGCCTCGGCAAAAGGCAGGTAATAATAACCGTTGAGCTGCTTCACAAAATTGGGATGGAGCGCTTCCAGTAATTTTGTAAAGCGATGCTCTTCCGCTTTATTTCTTTTAACGATGTATGCCTCGCCCGCTTTTGTAATTTCATAAGTCTCCTTCCATACGCCTTCCACTAAAAAACCTTCATACATCCATTGGGGGGTAAGCACCAAAAATGAGTTGCTTATTTCGCTTAGCATCACCCTGTTTACCGGTAATACGTCAATAATGTTTTGTGAAAATAAACCGTTGCGGTTTACCTTATAATCTTCCTCTAACCGGGCTAAAATGTTTTGTACAAGTTCGGATGCATTGTATTGATATTGTTCAGGGTTACTTCCGGATAGCCAATCCAGTGTTTGAAAATCCTTGAAGCCTGTTAAAAAATATTCGTTGCCGCTTTCCAATAGAAAATGATACCGATTAAAATCCCGGATGTCGTACTCAGTTCCATTCAGCAAAATATGTGTTTTTAAGATCAGTGCGTCGTCTTCCTTTGTTACCTCAAATTGTAATTGCGGTTTAAATGTACTAAAACTGCAGGGCTTGGTTTTAGCACTCGATTTATCACTCCATATTTTATGGTACCATTTGAACAATGCAGTAAAAGGCTTTATCCGCTCAAATAGGCCATGGAGTTCTCTTAAGAGCGCCTGCTCATAATATTCGTTAAACGGGAGTGCAGATCTGCCGGTTTTATACTTTAACCTGATATGTTCTTTTCGCATATCCCCATAGCCGGCACTAAAGCAAATGAGCAATTCCTTTACTAGATTTGGTAGCTGCGGGAAGGATTTTTTAAGCTCCCGGCTGTCAAGGTCGCTTGTTTCATACTTTACATCTGCCGCTGATTTAGTAATCGTCAGTGTTTGAAGTATGGAGAAATTTTTGAATAATTGTTGGGGAGCTAATAATAGCCCGATTTTAATTTCAATTTTATTTGCCATCTTGAACGTATTCAGCGGCAAACTTAGTCGGATACGCTAATATTTCAATGACTGGGGATAATATAGCAGCATAATTTTTACTACATAAATGAATCACAGTTCTCTGCGTTTCCAGAGCGCTTCTATCTTTTTACCCGCGGACCCAATTTCACCAATGCGAATAATCATAAAAAGGGTGCTCACCCAAAACCCGGGTTTGCTAACCAGTTTCGCTATTTCAGCAATTTTTTTGTCACGGTCTTTGATGTAGGTTTCCTGTTGCTGCACATTTAACGCAGCAAGTTCTGTCGCAAACTTCCAGGCACCATCTCTTGCCTGCTGCATGCTGAAATCTACTAAAAAACTGTCTACCTTTCCAAACCGTTGCAGTAAATAATGAAGTCGTGGCCAAATGACCGTTAGCCTTTTTTCTACATCTGCTACCAGGCTTGCCAGCACCGTATTGATCTTATTAAAATCATCCTTTAATAAATGAATTCCATCTCCCGGGCAGGTTTGTACGGCAGCAATTCCAAGGTCAAGGTTAATATGGGCATTCATTCCAAGTAACAGGTTTTGCAATACCGTTGGCCAATAATCTTTGGTGGTATCAAAAGCGTATTGCCAGCTATCGGTGCATTGCTGGCGTTGCTTATATTGCGTGTATGCTTCCAGGTAACGGTTGGCAAAAACTACATCCAGCTTTTCCATCCTGCTATTATCCATGTAAATTTTTTTACCTATTCCTTCTTTAATAGTTACTGTTACCTGGTGATATAAAGCAGCAAAATAACCCATTGGATTTTCATCGGTTATTGTTTCCTGTATAATTGTTTCCAGGTAGTTGATTACTTCATCTATGTTTTTCGCTTGCATGTATGTCGGTATGTTTTGTGAAAATAGTAAAAATAAATTCCTCAAAGTAAACTACCTTCTTGCCGGGTGTCTCTCAAATTCTCCGGAAACGTTGCCAATCTTTTTAATAGTAAATACTTATTCGTTTAATTCTTCGTTTGGGTTATCAGCGGTAAAAATTTAGCAGGCTGATATTTGGGATACCCTTCGATTGAGGAGCATTACAAGTTTAACTTGAAGGATGCTGTCAGCATGATTGATCAAAGTATAATTGCATTGCTGCAAAAGTGTGTTCGTTATCTTTTGCAGGAAGATAATATCTTTTACAATTTACAAAATATGCCGGGAACCGTAGAGAAAGCGAATGACCAGGATGTGATCCGGAGTTAAATGCAATTCAATTAATTTTTAAAAATTTTAGTTACATACAAAAATTTTAATTACTTTTTACCTTTGAAAAACTTAACCCAATAATGAAAGTCTCTACTATTAATTTTCCCAGCATTTTTGAAACCGCCTTTGGCAACACTGAAAATTCAGCGAAGGACCTGCTGAATGGAATTAAAATAAAAAGGAATGACGCCTGGTACCTGGTAGGTAATCTTGCAAAAAGATCGGCAGTAAATGCCGGCAGGATTGTAAATGCAGCCCCGGATGGCGAAGATTTTGATATACTGTTCAGATCGGCCATTGTAAATGTGGTGGAGAAATTACAACACCCCTTTGTTGTTACTACGGGTTTTCCATTATCGACATACAATATTTATAAATCACTTGCCGAGCAATACCTGTCCCGGCGGCATTTTCTGTTGGATCATGATACCCATACTTTTAATTTAAAGGGTGGAATAAAGAAAAATACGTTTGAGATAGACTTGTATGAAGTGATTCCGGAGATTGTTGGAGGGATCATTGGACTAAAAAAGACGGTTCCCAACGCAGAAAAAGAAAACCTTATTGCGATCAGTTTTGGTTTTGGAACGGTAGAAGGCGCGATGGCCACCACCGACGGATTGATTCACCGCAGTAGTTTTAGCAGCCACGGAATACGGTATGTAATAGGTAACCTTACCCGTGAGTTGAACCAAAAATATTCATTGGAAATGAAGAACGAGCACCAGATGGATGACGCGTTTGCGAAGGGCTCTTTATTTACCAACAGAAAGCGGATTGATTTGCAGGGAATGCGAAAAGAATTACTTACCCAATATTACCGGGAAGTAATATCACCACTTTTGCGCAAGCACTTTACCGATGCTGATCTTGAATCTTGTGATAAAATATACCTGATGGGTGGTGGAGCGTATTATAAAGAATTGACTGATGCGGTGGCGGAAGAATTTGCCGGGTTCATCCCGGTAGAAGTGGTACCCGATCCGGAGAACCTGGTAAGTATTGGTTACCTGTATAATTCGTTGCGTATCTCAGATACAAAACCCGATCGCTGCCTTGGTATTGATTTGGGTAATGCATCCACGGCTGTTTCCTTTTTTGACAAAAATAGTTGATCACCTCCGTAAGTATCGATATTGACTTTACTCAAAAATATATTAAATACCGTGGCTTCTAAAAAAAGCTTCTTCATACCAGCCGGCATGACGGTTACCGGTAATTTTACCGTGGACGTTCCCGGGCAAATTGCCGGTACCGTAAATGGAGATGTAATTGTAAACGGAAGGTTGCTGATTTTAAAAAATGCATTTATCAATGGCAATGTAAAAGCGCATCAATTGGAAATTTTTGGTAAGGTTACCGGTGACATAGCTTGCAGCGGCAAGATGGTTTTGCAAAATGAGTCCTACATAAGAGGAAATATCAGTACGGTAGAAATACATCTTGAAAAAGATGCGGTGGTAGATGGAATGATCACCAAACCCGGACTGCATAGCATAATAGAAGAGTTAGCTGCTGACATAGAAGAAGAACTTCCGTTGGATCCGGCGCCCGAATCTCCGGAGCCGGAAGTTGCACCTGTTATTATAAAGGCAGATGATGAGGAAATGCAGTCTTGGTTTTAACAAGTGTATAGTATCCTCTGCCTAATCAATCTTTTTGTATTCACAGAATCCCTTACTTTTTTTTTGACTAATAAGATAGCAAGGATATCAACCCTGGTTACAGTGCATCAGTTCCCTGAATTTACTTTCGCAAAGCCAGCCAATAAATTATTCACCTTCCTTTTCAGGTAAGTGATTAAATCTTCAGATTTAATTTTTCCTGGATCCAACCGGTAGAAAATCCATAAATAACCAATGCAGTAATAATAAGAATAAAAACGATAATTATTAGTCCGTTGGAGGAACGCTTCTTTGTATATGCAGGGTTTCCATAATTGCTGCTGGTTTCAACTGAAGCAACTTTTTTTGCTTTAATAAGTTTACCTGCATATCGGTTTGTAAATGTTTCTATTTCCGATTGGCTGTTTACCACCTGCTCGGCTATAAAAATTTCTTTGTTGTCCTGTAAATCAAATGCCTGTATGGTGGCTGGTAAATCTTCTTTTGTGAGGTCCATTTTTGTAACTTGGTTTAAAGATTATTCAATACTGTTACCGGCTACAATAATACTGCCAATGGTAATCTGTGCAAAACGCAACTAATATCAGAGATGCCGGTCGGCAACTCAAAATTAGTGGGTAATATTTTCTACTAATAGATCCAGATATGTTGAGTTTCGGATGTTGGCAGCGTTTTTAATTATTTAAAAGTATTGAAGACATCATTATTTCTTTCCGCTTATCATTGGCTATATCATTTCATAACCATTGAGACTTATTTATGCCCGTCAACACAAGAGAGCGAGGCCATAAAAGCTTTGTCAGGTCTGAATTTAAGGAGGGGTCAGGTTAAAAAGCGAACGATAAATACATGACTATTTTTACAGAAGTTATTCTTTAATACCAACGTATTGTTGTCAGTGCATTAGTGAACCGGCAAATTTCAAACCATCGGGCCGCAGCAACAAACTTTGGTATAATTAATGTTTTTAATTAGAATCGTTTTAACTTACTATCAAATAAATATTGACATGAACAAATTATTCAGAGGTTTAATAGCTGGCTATGGTGCAAAAAAATTGGGCGGCGGATGTTTTAGTACAATCATCATTTTTATAATTATTTACTATTTATTGGGAAATTGTAACGGGTAAAAAGAACTTGAGAATGTATTTACTGGTAAAGCGTCATTTTAATGGATGCTTTACCTTTTTTGTTTTGCTGACAAACATTAATTCAATAGTTTGATTTTCCTTCGTTACTCCCTCTCTTTATTATTTGAATTTTATGCTTATCTAAAATGAATAGGATGAAATTGCTTTAGTAAACAAACCCGCTTTGCTAAAATTTAAATATCCTGATCCCTCCGAATATTTCAATTGTTATTTTTTAAGCAATACTATCCCGAAATGGTAGTTGAAGCAGATTTATTTTGAAAGAGCAATACTGCCAGTTATTTTTGCGACAGCCCTCCCGGGAATTTACTAAATTAATTTTTTAGAGAGTCGAACTAAATGGAAAAATTACCACATACCGCCTTTTATATAACGCATGATGGTGATAAAGCCTGGCTGATGGAACAGGTAATGACTGGCAACCTGTTTGATTTCAACTTAGCTTTCAAAGATTTAAGGGGCGAAATATTTTCAACTGAAACCTTGCAATATTTTATAGATGAGGAACTTCGACATGATCATTTTGAAATTGTTGCCGGTAAAAATAATACATTGGCCTGTTCATCAAGCGGTGAACAGCGGAAAGCCTTATTATCCTATATCATTGGCAAAAAGCCTGGCTTTATTATTATCGATAATGTATTTGAAAGCCTTGATAAAGATACCCGGCAATTGATCTTGCAGACCCTTAAGGAAATTGCATCCTCTACTATACTGATACAGGTATTTAACAGGAAAAGGGAGTTGTTACCTTTTATTCAAACTGTTTATTCCATCGCAGGTTGTTCTGTAGTTGAAAAGCAGGCTGCGGAGATATTTCTTTCCGGATTAAAATTAAAAGGAAGTGAATTTTTTACAGGCACGATACCTCCACCTCTTACTCATTATGAATTGGAGAGCAGTACATTGGTAAAAATGAATAATATTAGTGTTCAATTCAATGGACAGCCTGTGCTGGAGAATATCTGTTGGGAAATTAAAAAAGGAGATTTTTGGCAATTAGCCGGTCCAAATGGTTCAGGTAAAAGTACATTGCTTGCTTTAATAACAGGAAATAGCCCGAAAGGGTACGGCCAGGACCTGGAGATTTTTGGCCACAGAAAAGGAAGTGGTGAAACAGTATGGGAGTTGAAGGAAAAAATCGGTTACTTCACGCCTTCAATGACTTTGCATTTTGAACGGCTGGATTCCATTGAGCAAATGATCATTTCCGGTTTTTTTGATTCTGTAGGTTTGTACATAAAGCCCTCCGACAGGCAGGTGCAACTTGCCCGGGAATGGCTGGTACTTATCGGAATGAATAAAAATAAAAATCAAGCTTTTCGAATGCTTCCCGATGGTCATCAGCGAATGATTTTGATTGCAAGGGCAATGGTGAAACACCCGCCTTTATTGATATTGGATGAACCAACTTCCGGCCTGGATGATGAAATGGCTGTATTGTTTACCGGGCTCATTAATAAAATAGCCGCTGAAACCGGCACGGCAATACTATATGTGTCGCACAAAGAAGAAGAAGACCTTTTTCCAGGGCGGGTTTTTGAATTATTTCCGGGCGAAAACGGCTCTGTTGGAAAAATTATTAGATAACACGGAATGAATAATCTTACCAGGTATCCATTACTAATCGTTGAAATTTTATCTTTCCCAAAAATATCGTACCACCCGGCTGTTTTGCCCGCTAGGTTGAAAAATTGTATTTACAGAGCACTTTAAATAATTTATCAGTATAAATCTCCTGCCACATATGGCTTCTACCTGCTGCAAATTCGTTGGCAAGCATTGAATAAAAATTATCAGGTAGTAAAAACCACCAGAAATAGGGAAAAATTATAGTATATTTACGGTAAATGCCGTAATTTCCACATCTGTTTAAATTTTCCAGCCCTTATAAAGTACCACTTATCTCAAAAAGAATCACATTTCATAATTTATTTAGAAGCGATTTATTTTATGACACTACAAGGAAGTTTAAGAATGGAATATAATAATGAGCCGTTTGGGTTAATGGTAAAAACATTTGTTATAAATGGTGTTTATTATTTTTTTATAACAGACAAGGAACGGGAGAAATCATTACTTTCCGGACAAACCCTTCAACTAACTTTTACCGATTCCTTTAGCAGGGATGGTAAGGAAGATGAAAGAACTGAGGGAAAAGTTCCTGCTGAAATTGTAAGTGCTATTGAAAATATGTTGTTGAAAAATAAGGAATTATGGCATTATTAGAAATCATTTTAAAGCCCATCTCTGAAATCAGCAAACCTGTTATTGACAGTCAATATCGTGCAAGCACTGTTTGACTGCAATAACAGGTATAATTTAAAATCTCCTTCCGGTTTTTCCTATGCGGATAATATTCATCACAATTGCTTGTATCGTACCATTTTATTATCTACCTTATCAGTAGTTTAACGAATTGATTAATCATTCCTTCTTTTTATGGAGTTCCATTGTTCTTTAAACCTTTCTTTCATCATAAAATAAAAAACATGAAACAAACATTGATTGTCGCTTTTATGGGATTATTCGCATTTGGGTGCAACGATAAAAGCGGTACCACCGAAGTAAAGACAACAGACGAAACACCAGCAACTGCAATCGTTGAAAAGCTGGATTACGCTTATACCCTTGAAAAACCCTACAACGAATGGCAACCCGGCGATCAAATGCATGTAGTTAACGTTTTGAAATCAATGAAAGCCTATGAAAATGGTGATATCAGCAATTGTATAACCGCTTTTGGTGATAGTGTGGAGCTAAGGTTTGATGGGTATCAAGAAAAAATGAGCAATGATAGTCTTAGGAAAATGTTTACTAAATCAAGGGCTGAAATTTCTGCCTTAAAAATAGTGATGGGAGACTGGGAATCAGTAATTTCCAAAGATAAAAAGTTGGAGTATGTAACCGTTTGGTACAAAGAAATACAAACTGATAAAAAAGGAAAAACAGATTCCATTTCTATAGTGGATGATTTGAAAATAGAGAAAGGCAAGATTGTGGAATTGGATCAAAAAATTCAGCATTTTCCAGCTACAACAAAGAAATAATTTGCAGAAAGCTGCTTGATATGGTTTAAATACAGATGTAATATCAGAAATTAAAACGGGATTCCAAACAACGCTGTTACACGTTTGGAATCCCGTTTTTTAATAATTGTTATTAGCTAATTTGAATTAGCCTTGGGCGTTTTTGTTTTGCCTCTTACTTCCTGATAATAAAAGCTGCAATGGTAATGCCGGTAAGCGAACTGTTTTCCATGGGCCGGTTCAATAAATTTTTTGTAAGAAAATAATTGAAAAACCCGGGGAAAGCCTGGTTCGCATTTCTTTTGATAGTTGTCATAATTACTTCCTTTTTTTAATTGCTTAAAAATGAAAATGATTAGAAAAAAATCAATGAGAAGGGAATAAAGCAAATGCCTGCGGTATTTTGAATGAAATATTTTCAGCGTAAATGACTGCCGGCAGGATAGAATAAACTTAATTGATATTTTGACCGATTGCAATAAGGGCGATGCTTCTGACATAAACAGGAAACAAACCTATACTTAAAATGTCAACATTGCAAAGCTATTCTTTGGTTAGTTTCTTTTCGGGTGTTGCTTCTCTTCTTTACCCGTTAAAAACGTGGTAGAATCATCTTCTGGTTCAGGTTCGTTTAGAAAATTATCTTCATCCGCCTCGCTATCAGTCTCTGCACTATTGAGTGCTTCGGCCTGGTCATCAACGTCATCGCCCTGTAATAATTCAAGCTCTTCAGCAGTAATTTCTTCATCTTCAATTTCCAAAATGTTTTCCTTATCAGAATCTAAAATATCGTCTCCATCCGTAGAGGCTGAGTATTCCATATTGTCATGTTTCAGGTTGGGCTTTACCGGTTTATTAGTATTGTTTTTTTCTTGCTGCATGGTCTTTATTTTAAAAGATGTAATGATATAAAAGCTGGTGGGTATAAAGGTACCTATGTTTTACCGTAGCACATTCAATTATCATTATTGATGTGATGGATATAAAAAAATGCCCCAACGCACTTTTAACTTTGAGAGGAAAAAGTAAAAACATTAAGAATATGCCATAATTTCACGTGGTTATCATGTATGAATCACTCGTAAAAAATAAATACTTTTCTTATATTTATTATTCATACAATTTCCGGAAATTCCTTTCGGTTCCATATTCTTTTTTATCCCTTTTGTTATGAAGCCTTTTTAGATAGCCTGCTTTCGCAATTAAGTAGTTAACAAGTAATTTAACTGAATAAACCGGCCGGCTTACCGGCTGCATTGTATCGGGTTATAATATCAAATGAGCTTGTTAATCCGGGTAATAGGTAAGGCGAAATTATTCGTTTGTAGGTGTATGGCACTTTAAATTTTTAAAACAAGTTAGCAGATGGAAATAGCACCGGGAAATATTTTATTGATTGGGTCCTTGTTATTGTTGATTAGTATAATTGCAGGCAAAACTACCAGTAAGCTGGGTGTACCTACACTAATCTTCTTTTTGGTAGTTGGTATACTCGCAGGCTCCGAAGGAATAGGAGGAATTCAGTTTGAGAATGCAAAGTTGGCACAGTTGATTGGAATCGTAGCATTAAATTTCATCCTGTTTTCCGGTGGTTTAGATACAAACTGGAAGGTAATAAAGCCGGTACTTTGGAAAGGAGTAATGTTATCAACTGTGGGCGTTTTTGTTACTGCATTTTCAGTAGGCGTTTTTGTTCACATGGCATTTGGTTTTACTTTGGCCGAGGGGGTACTATTAGGTTCAATCGTGTCTGCTACTGATGCTGCTGCAGTGTTCTCTATTCTTCGCACTAAGGGCATTGGATTAAAGGGATACCTGCGCCCGGTACTCGAACTGGAAAGCGGTAGCAATGACCCGATGGCTTATTTTCTTACCATCTCATTAACCACCATTGTTGCTACCGGCCAGGTTGATTTTGCAGACCTGGTTGTTTCTTTTTTTAAAGAATTTATCATTGGTGGTGCCATGGGGTTTTTGATGGGCAGGGCCAGTTTGTGGTTAATCAACAATATAAAGTTGGAAACGGAAGGCTTATACCCGGTGTTGACCATTGCGCTTGCAATGCTTACCTATTCGGCTACTCATTTTATAGGGGGAAATGGATTTTTGGCGATTTACATTTCTGCTATCATCTTAGGGAATAGTAATTTTATTCATAAACGAAGCCTGATAAAGTTTTACGATGGGCAGGCATGGCTAATGCAAATAACCCTTTTTCTTACACTGGGCCTGTTGGTATTTCCATCACACATTTTACCGGTTATTTGGAAGGGCTTGCTGATTTCTACTTTCCTTATAATAGTAGCCCGTCCAATTGGCGTTTTTATCAGTCTTGCCTTTTTTAAATCCAATGTTAGAAGTAAAGTGTTTTTATCATGGGTTGGGCTACGGGGAGGGGTGCCCATTGTATTTGCAACCTACCCATTAATCAGCGGGATAGCAAGAGCGGAACTAATTTTTAACCTGGTTTTCTTTATTTCTGTTTCCTCGGTACTGCTTCAGGGCACCACGTTGGCCTATGTAGCAAAGCTGCTTCACCTGGATGTGCCATCAAAAGCGAAAAGGCGAACTGATTTCGAGATTGCAGATAACTCCAAAAAGGAGAAAGTGCAAATAACCATATTACCCGGAAACACCGTGATTGGCCGGATGGTGGTGCAGCTCGATTTTCCTAAAGGAGCACTTATAATGACCGTAAAAAGAAAGAACGAATATATTATCCCGGTAGGATCAACCATTATCCAGGAAGATGACAAGCTTTTTATATTAGCAGAAGACAAAAGAACGGTTGAAATGGTGTATGATTCCATGCACTTACCCCTGCCACTTATGCAATCCTGAAACAACCGGCGAAAATTTTAAAGACTTATTTTAAGTGTGACGGAAGGGATTTGATTTTTAAAGTACAAATCGTCTTTTATCACTGGAGATTTTTCATTTTTACCCTACTAATTTTCCAGTTTTTTAAGGGCAATTTTTTGGCAATTTTATAATAAACAAAATCTTTTCAATTCTGCAAGCAATCACCAGCTTCTATCTGTTGGGATATTGCTTACAATAAATTTTGTAACCCTGAAAAAAGCCACTATTTTTATACAGATTGTTCGCCGCCAACTTTTAAAAACTTAATCTTTTTATTATGGCTATACGCGTAGCAATCAACCACAAAACAACTTACACGTACGATCGTTTGGTTAGTTTATCACCTCATGTATTCAGGCTTAGACCCGCTGCTCATTCCCGAACAAAAATTGAAGCCTATTCTTTTAAAATAATGCCGAAAGAGCATTTCATCAACTGGCAACAGGATCCATTTGGTAACTACCAGGCAAGGGTGGTATTTCCGGATAAAACGATGGAATTGAGTGTAGAAGTGGAATTAATCGCCAATATGGTGGTGATTAATCCATTTGATTTTTTTGTGGAAGATTATGCAGAAAACTATCCTTTCCGATATGATGAGCAATTGCGTAAAGAACTGATTCCGTATTTTGAATTTAAAGAGTACGGGCCACTGTTAAGAAAATGGATTGCTGGGATCGATAGAAGTAAAAAGACCATCAATGATTTTTTGGTGTATATCAATCAAAAGCTAAACAGGGATATTAACTATTCCATCCGGATGGAAGTAGGCGTACAGACGTGCGAAGAAACACTGGGGAAAGCGTTGGGTTCCTGTAGAGATTCTGCCTGGTTGCTGGTGCAGATATTGCGCCATCTAGGCCTCGCTGCACGTTTTGTGTCCGGATACCTGGTGCAGTTAACGGCAGATATAAAATCATTGGATGGTCCCTCTGGTCCTGAAAACGATTTTACAGACTTGCATGCCTGGACGGAAGTGTTTATTCCCGGCGCAGGCTGGATAGGGCTGGATCCTACATCGGGATTATTTGCCGGCGAGGGTCATATTCCACTGGCCTGCACACCGGATTTTGCAAGTGCCGCTCCGGTGGTAGGAGCTACTGACGTATGTGAAACCACCTTCACCTTTTCCAATACTGTTACCCGTATACACGAAGATCCAAGAGTAACCAAGCCATATACAACAGAGCAATGGACTGCCATAAATGCAACGGGCTTTAAGGTGGATGAAGACCTGGAAGCCGGGGATGTAAAAATGACAATGGGCGGTGAACCGACATTTGTTTCCATTGATGATATGGAAGCGGAGGAATGGAATACTACTGCAGATGGAAAACAAAAACGCATCCTGTCGCACGAATTGATTTTCCGGCTAAGGGAACAATTTGGCCCCGATGGTATGATACATTATGGCCTTGGAAAATGGTATCCGGGTGAGCCTTTACCCCGTTGGCAGTATGGTTTGTTTTGGAGAAAAGACCATTACCCGATCTGGAAAAATATAAAGCTGATTGCACATGAGAAAAAGGAGAAGGATTATACACATGAAGACGCAGCACTTTTTACAAAAGAACTGGCAAAGCAGTTAGCGGTAAGCCCGGATAATATGAGCGTGGCTTATGAAGATATATTTTATTTTTTATGGGCCGAGGGTAAAACACCGGTAAACATTGATCTTTCAAAAGTAAATATGAAGGATGCGCTGGAAAGGAAAACGCTGGCGCAATTATTAGATAAGGGGCTGGATGCACCGGCCGGCTTTGCATTACCATTAAAATGGAATTACGAAAACAGCAGATGGAAAAGCTGTAAATGGGTGCTCAACAGGGATCATTTATTTCTCATACCTGGTAACTCACCCATGGGATTGCGCCTGCCATTGGATTCGCTACCCGAAGTAGCTAAGGACGATGAACCTCAAAAAGTGGAAAGAAGTTTATTTGAAGACCTGCCCGAACTGGAACACTACGATGAAACCATTCTATCCCGCTATGATACCGTCACCGTTCATCCGCCTAAGCCTCAGAAAATAAAAAGCCATGAGCCGGAAAAGGAGAAATTGGATCCGTTTAAACTTAAAAAAAAGGAAGTAGAAAAAGAGCCTGAAATAAAGCCATTGTTTGAAGTGGAAACGATTAAAACCACTTTGTGTGTAGAACCCAGGGAAGGTATTGTGTATATATTTTTACCGCCATTAGAATACCTGGAACATTATCTTGACCTGGTAGCATCGATTGAAGCCACCGCTGAAAGACTACAGATACCCGTGAGGATTGAAGGCTACGAACCGCCAAGAGACTACCGGATGGAACGACTGGTAGTGTCACCAGACCCCGGTGTAATTGAAGTAAATATTCATCCTTCAAAAAACTGGAAACAGTTAACCGGCATTATCGATACGCTGTACGACCAGGCCTTTTTATCCAGGTTGGGAACGGAAAAGTTTATGCTGGATGGAAGGCATACCGGCACTGGCGGTGGCAACCATATTACCATTGGCGGTGCTTCCCCTTCCGAAAGTCCGCTGTTACGCAGGCCCGATCTGTTGCGTAGTTTAATTACGTACTGGCAACATCATCCCGGTTTATCTTATTTATTTTCAAGCGCCTTTATTGGCCCTACCAGCCAGGCGCCGAGGATAGATGAAGGGCGGGATGAAAAATTATACGAAATGGAAATCGCCTTCACACAGGTACCGGAAGATGGATTTATTCCCTTCTGGATAGTGGACCGTATTTTTCGTCATTTGCTAACCGATATAACCGGTAACACCCATCGCTCCGAATTTTGTATTGACAAATTATATTCACCCGATTCCTCCTCGGGTAGATTGGGAATACTGGAATTCAGGGCTTTTGATATGCCTCCGCATAAAGAGATGAGCCTGGTACAAATGTTATTGATACGGGCATTGATTGCCTGGTTCTGGAAAAAACCATACAAACACGACCTGGTAAGATGGGGTACCGAACTCCACGATAAATTCATGCTGTCGCATTATGTGCATGAAGACATAAAAGAAGTTGTGAGCGATTTAAACGAGGCCGGTTATCCATTTGATATGAGTTGGTTTAAACCATTCTTTGAATTTCGTTTTCCGCATTATGGAACAGTGCAATTGCAGAATATTGAAATGGAAATACGCATGGGCATTGAACCATGGCATGTATTGGGAGAAGAAATGAGCAGTGGCGGCACAGCAAGGTTTGTAGATTCCTCCTTGGAAAAAGTACAGGTGACGCTAAAAGGTTTGAATGGCAGCCGTTATATTTTATTGTGCAATGGAACGAGGGTGCCTTTAAAGGCAACGGCTATAAAAGGTGAGTATGTTTGTGGTGTTCGCTATCGTGCATGGCAGCCACCATCTGCCCTGCACCCTACCATTGGCATTGATGCGCCGCTTACTTTTGATGTGGTAGATACCTGGAACAGCCGATCTATCGGGGGCTGCACCTATTATGTATCCCACCCCGGCGGTAGAAGTTATGATAGCTTTCCCATTAACAGTTACGAGGCGGAAAGCAGGCGCTGGAACCGCTTTGGCAATACCAGTCATACCCAGGAAGTATTAAGGCCTTCGCCTGGTTTTGGTATTATACAGCATTATATATCACAAGACCGGCAGCCATTCTATTGCGATCCGCCACCTGTGGTGATCAATAAAGAATATCCTTATACTTTAGATATGCGGCAATTCTGGAAGAAGTAAATTTTTTGATTTCAGGCAAAAATGCGAAGTGAGTTTTTCGCTTAAAATCTTTGCCTGAAATATTTTAATCAGCTTTAATTTAATTTAATTGTTTTCCAACTCCGCACACTTCATGTATAAATTTTAATTTTTCAATTACCAGTGCTGAAATAATAAACGGGTAAAAGTCCGCATGACCCATGCTTCTGTTTAAACTATTTACGGCAAATGTTAGCGGAAACCACATATTTACAATTTCGTCAAAATTGATAATTGTATATGGATCATTGTAAACGTCAGTCTGCATTTCTTTGCGATGTATCCCTATCCCAAAAGACCAGGCCGTTTCCAATGTGTCCATCATGTGCATGTAATGCGACCAGCTTTCGGCCCAGTCTTCCCACGCATGTGCGGAGGCATAAGGACTGATAAAATAATCATTCCAGTTGGATTGGATACCATTGCTATAATATTGCTGTAATGATTCGTCATAATCTTTTTCTTCATTACCAAAAAGTTCACGGAATTTTTCAAGATGATTGCTTTCTTTGATTAATATGTCCCAATAATAATGGCCTATTTCGTGGCGGAAATGCCCCAATAAAGTGCGGTATTTTTCACCCATGTCTAATTTATGACGGGTGCGCAAATTCTCATCTGCTTCTTCAATGTTTAAAGTGATTAAACCATTATCATGGCCTGTCATTATCCTTTCTGCCGGCGACGTATCACTCATAAAATCAAAAGCAATTCCGCCAATATCGTTTACACTTTTTTTTGCTGCTACCGGCAAACGTAGGCGAAGTAAAGAATAAACCATTCTGTGTTTTGCCATCTCAATCCGTTTCCATTTATCCTGGTTTACAAATGTTGAAAGCGCTGGAATTGTTCTGTTCAGTTCGCAGGCTATGCAGAAAGAGGATGTTTGTGTAACTGGTATCAGCCAGTTGCAGGTGCCATGAATTGCATTTGAACAAAAGCGGTACAATTCATTTTTATTATTAATAGGAGAGTAGCCATTTTGATTGTTTACCAATGCAACAAGGTTAAATTTTCCTGCATCAAAACCTACGGTATGATTGCAATTAAGACAGGTAGAATTTTCAAAATAAAGCGGGTTGTCGCAACTGGTACAAGTATATAATTTCATGAATGATTATTTTTTTAAATCTGAGTAGTCAATAATTATTCCATTATGAGCAGGATTGGTAAAAGGTTTAACATACAAAAGGCCGACCAGCGTGTAGGGATTCAATTTTATTAAACTGTAAATTACCGGCTTTTTATAATTTTAAATTATGAGCAGCCTGATAAAAATAAAAGACAAAATACCCCGTACTGCGCTGGCATTGTATGAATTGCTGCCGGAGGGGTTTTTGTGCTAAGTAATAGAAAATACATTGTATATGACACAAGCCCCCGATTTTTTTCAACAGAAACTAAGTCTTGAACTATCTGTATCCATTTTTAACCTGGTAAAAAGAAATGGTTCGGGGAAATGTGTGGCTGCTCCAATGGACGTTATTTTGGATGACGCAAACGCTTACCAAACCGATATCCTTTATATTTCCAAAGAAAATTTAGGGATCATCAAAGATGGCAAAATAAGAGGAGCGCCGGATTTGACTATTGAAATTCTATCTCCAGGCAGTGTAAAAAATGATAAAATTATCAAACGCAATGTGTATGAAAGAAATGGCGTAAAGGAATATTTTATCATAGATCCAAAGACAAAGGAAGTAATTACGTACTATCTTAAAGGAAAAAAATTTGAAAAACAAACAAGTAAAAAGGGCAAGCTAAAAAGCCTGCTTCTGAAAAAAACATTTTCTTTTTAACTCATTAGCTTATGTAATCTTTCCCTTGATATATTCTACACTATCTCCGGGCTTGCTACTGATATCCTGCATATTTCTATAATGTACCAGGGTGAATTGCTTTGATTTAACATGTTAAAAAAATCTCCTGTTTGCATCTTAAAACTAAAGCGTTTCCTCAATGTTGTTTCCTTAAATTTAGAATATTTTAATTGCCGCATTTATTTATCTTTAATTTACATTTTCATTGTCATTCATAACTTCCCAAAATTTTAAATAATGTCCAACAAGGAAACTTTTATCCAGGCCATAAAAGACGGCTATACTTTTAAAGGCGAAAGTGTTAAAATAGGTGCTGCTGTTTTAGACGGTGAGATAGTTGCCGATGCTGGTATTTATCTTCCACTGAAAACAATGAACCGCCATGGGCTTATAGCAGGCGCTACCGGAACGGGTAAAACGAAAACACTCCAGATGATTAGTGAGTTTTTGAGCGATGCCAGCGTACCTGTTTTGTTAATGGATATCAAAGGCGATTTGAGTGGCATTGCAGCAATGGGCAGTGTGAACGATAAAGTAAAGGACAGGTATCAAAAATTGAATATGGCTTATACTCCATCCCAGTTTACTGCCGAGCTGATGACGTTGAGTGAGCAGAAGGGAGTTCGCTTAAGAGCCACAGTGAGTGAATTTGGACCGGTATTGCTTAGCAAAATACTGGGATTGAATGATACACAGGGTGGGGTAGTGGCGATGATTTTTAAGTATTGCGACGATGCCGGAATGCCTTTGCTGGATTTAAAGGATTTTATTAAAGTGTTGCAATTTATTGGCGATGAAGGCAAAGCGGAATTGGAGAAAACGTATGGTAAAATATCTACCACCAGCACAGGAACCATTTTACGAAAAGTGATTGAACTTCAGCAACAGGGTGCAGATGTGTTCTTCGGCGAAAAGAGTTTTGAAGTAGCCGATCTGATGCGGATTGATGACCAGGGCCGCGGAATAATCAATGTGCTGCGGGTAACCGAATTGCAGGACAGGCCGAAACTATTCTCCACATTTATGTTACAAATGATGGCCGAACTGTATGCCAGTTGCCCGGAGGAAGGCGACCTGGATAAACCCAAACTTATATTATTTATTGATGAAGCTCATTTGATCTTCCAGGAGGCAAGTGAAGCCTTGTTGCAGCAGATAGAAACAGTAATTAAACTGATTCGCTCAAAAGGAATTGGTATTTTCTTTTGCACACAGAATCCAATGGACATTCCTGCCGGTGTATTGGGGCAGTTAGGGTTAAAAGTGCAACATGCCTTAAGGGCATTTACTGCCGTAGATAGAAAAGTGATTAAGCAAACAGCAGAGAATTATCCGGAAACAACTTACTATAAAACTGATGACCTCATCACTCAATTGGGGATTGGGGAAGCATTGGTAACGATGCTCAATGAAAAGGGCATTCCTACTCCCCTGGCCCATGTAATGCTATGCTCTCCCCGAAGCCGGATGGATGTATTAACAGATGCTGAAATAAGCGAATTGGTAGGAAGATCGAAGCTGGCCGCAAAGTATAATCAGATCATTGATTCGGAAAGTGCTTATGAAATATTAACCGCCAAATTACAGGAAGCCGCTGAAAATGCGCAAGTGGAGGAGGAGTCGAAAGCTTCCAAAAAGACAGCAAAGGAGGAGCCTTCCACTTTTGAAAAAGTGGCCAACAATACCATTGTGAAGAGTATGGTTCGAACAGCAGGTAATACAATTGTACGTTCGCTGTTAGGTGCGTTGGGGCTTGGTGGCAGAAGTAAAAAGAAAACCAGCGGTTGGTTCTAAAAGCGTTGGTTAATCATTTGTTACGCTTTTATACTGGTATTGCATAATTTTACAGATGTTTAAGGAAAAGTCCCTCTTTAGCCACCGCTATGGCGTTGTGGCTGTCATTGTATTGCTTGTTTGCTCTATCAGCTTTGTTACCAGGTTAGTATTAATGATTAAAAGCTGGCCCGGTTTAGAACTTACTTTCATACGTTTTTTTGCCATTTTTTTAATCGGTTTTTTTTACGACCTGGTGGTAAGCAGTTTTTTTGCCATACCTGTTGCCTTGTATTGCTGGCTGATGAAAGACTCCTGGTATCAAAAAAATTGGCAACGCATTCCCTTATTCATACTCCTGTTCGTTATTACTTTTATTTTGGTTTCAACTTCTTGTAGTGAAATCATTTTCTGGAATGAGTTTAATGTACGGTTTAATTTTATAGCCGTTGATTATCTGATTTACACCAATGAAGTATTAGGAAATATCTGGGAATCGTATAATATGCCCTTGATCATTGCAGCAGTTGTTCTGGCAGTGCTGATACTGTTATTTTTAGTCCGGAGAAAAGTAATTGCATCTCAATTGGTAAGTATGCGGTTCGTTCCCCGGTCTGTTTTTTTTGTATGTTTCTTAACTGTACCTGTAGCGGGATATTTTTTTGTTAATAACCACCTAAAAAGTATCAGCAATAATAACTATGTAAATGAATTGGGCGGTAACGGCATCTATGAATTTGGAGCGGCATTCTGGAATAATGAGATTGATTATCACCAGTTTTACAGGGAAAGAAATGATACTGCCAATTTTGCACTGCTTCGTAAAATGTTACAGACTCCCAATGCAATATTTTCTCCTGATCCATTAAGCATACAGCGTGAAATTAAAAGCGATGGCCCGCCGCATAAATGGAATGTTGTATTAATCAGCGTGGAAAGTTTAAGTGCCGATTATCTTAAATATTTTGGTAACCAGGAAAACATCACTCCTTACCTGGATTCATTAATTCCCCGCAGTTTATTTTTCAGTAATTTTTACGCTTCCGGTACAAGAACAGTAAGAGGTTTGGAAGCAATTTCCCTTGCCATCCCGCCTACGCCGGGACAATCTATTGTTCGCCGTCCACATAACGAAGGTTTATTTTCTCTGGGAAGTGTATTAAGGCACCAAGGGTATGATGTGAATTATGTTTATGGGGGAAATAGTTTTTTTGATAATATGGGCTACTTCTTTAGCCACAACGGGTATAATGTACTCGACAAAAGGGATATACCTGACAAATTTATTCATCATACTACTGCATGGGGCATTGATGACGAAGCTACTTTTAATTACACGCTTGGACAATGTGACCAAAGTTATAAAAATGGCAGGTTGTTTTTTAATCATATCATGACAATCAGCAACCACAGGCCTTATACATTTCCTGATGGCCGTATTGATATTCCTTCAGCTTCACAAAGCGTGTCTGGTGGAGTAAAGTACACTGACTATGCAATTCATAAGTTCCTTTCAGATGCGGCTAAAAAGCCATGGTTTGATCAAACTATTTTTGTAATTGTATCAGATCATTGTTCAAGAAGTGCAGGTAAAACGGATTTACCAACCAATAGGTATCATATTCCCTGTTTTATTTATGCACCCAAATTAATAATGCCATTAAATGAGCAAAGACTTACCAGTCAAATTGACTTGGCACCTACACTGTTGGGTTTAATGAATGTAAATTATACCAGCCTTTTCTTTGGATTTGACATTTTTAAAACTACAAAACTTACGGATAGGATATTCATTAGTACGTATCAAAACCTGGGATATATTAAAAATGGGTTGTTGGTAATTCTATCACCTCAAAAAAAAATTAGCACATTTCAGCCAAATTTTATCACCGGAACGGCTATTCAAAAACCCGATACGGATAGTCTTACAAATGAAGCAATAGCATGGTACCAGGGGGCAAGTTACCTGTTTAAAAACGACAAATACAAAAGTGTGCAATAAACTTAAAATCTGCAACTAGCATTAAATCAATTGATTGCAAATATTTTTTGTGTAAACGATACATTGGGAAACAAATAAAAGTGGATAAAAAAAGTAATAAAATCTTGCGTATTAACGAATTAGCACCTATCTTCGCCACGGTTTTTCATAGGATATTGGATTTTAAAGCGGGACTAGATTTCTATCTTGGTCCCTTTTTTATTTTACCCCTAGTCCCAAAAAACAATTTGAGGGATTTACCCACTCAATCATTTACGGATATGATTATTTGTAATGATTCCTTCTTTGTTGACGATCAGTTTTTTTTCTGCCTGTAAATAGTCGATCACCTTCCACATTTTTTCTTTTTTAAAACTTTTGCGGCTGTTTAATAAATCTTTTATTCCGGTATTTTTTTTATCTACAAAATCAAAAATATAGTTAGCTATGTCTTCAAATTCCTCCTTACTGATTACTAAACTTTTTTTGTTGATGCAATTATCGCAAATACCACAAGCCTTTACATCCAGGTCGTTAAAATAGGTAGCTATCATTTGACTTCTGCAGGTAGTTGTATTTAGTATATAATCAGTGATCGCCTTTATCCTGGTTTCAAAGTTTTTCTTTCTTTGCAGGTAATTCTCTAAATTAATAACAAAGCTATCGGCATACATCCTGTTTAATAATAAGGTAAGTTGTGGTGTGTCTTTTTGCGGAGAATAATTAGCTATGCCATGTTGTTGTAATAACTGTAATTCCCGTTTTACATCGGCTATATTTTTACGAAGAAATTTTGCTAATCCACTTTCATAAATAGTAGCCGGATAATCAAATATTCCTTCATAACTCCGTAATAATCCTTTGAGCAATGGCTCTAAGTGCGGAAATTGTTTTTCAAATTCCTCCAGGTGTTGCCTGTCGGTATTAAATACAAGGGAGGAGGGTTTAAAAAATACTTCGTTAAATCGTAGTATTGCTTCCTGCTCTAAAGTTTTAATGGCATAAGTAGCAGTAAGGATATTAAATTTAAAAGCTACTGCAAATCCAGCTAAATCAAATTCAAAACTATGGCCTTCGCCGCTGCCAGCCGCAATCTGCAAGTAATTCATTACGGCGATGTACGCATTTTTTATCGTTGCTTTATCGGGATAGTGGATGTCGCTTTGTAATTGCATTTCTGCTATTTCCCGGTCGTTGTATAACAACACCGCATAAGCTCTATTGCCGTCCCGACCGGCACGGCCTGCCTCCTGGTAATAATTTTCCAGGCAATCCGGCACGCCATAGTGTATCACCGCTCTTACATCCGGCTTATCAATACCCATTCCGAAAGCATTGGTACAGGCTATTACCCTGGTTGCATTATTGATCCAGTTTTCCTGCCGCTTATTTCTTTCCTCATTGGATAATCCTGCATGGTAATAATCAGCATTTATATTGTTTAGCTTTAGCAAATCAGCAATGTCTTTGCTATGCTTCCGGCTTTTACAATACACGATGGCGGTGCCCTTTACATTATTTAATATCTCCAGTAATTTATTTTGTTTCGATACTACATTAAAGACGCTGTAAGAAAGGTTGGCCCTTTCAAATGATTGTTGAAATCGCTGTTGATCATTTGCAAATTGTAACTTTTCACAAATATCATTCTGTACTGCTAAGGTGGCCGAGGCAGTTAATGCGAGGATTGGCACATTGGGCAGATGTTCTCTCAAATTGGCAATACGCATGTAAGGGGGACGGAAATCATAACCCCATTGAGAAATACAATGCGCCTCATCAACCGCTATAAGGTTGATTTTCATGGAGGGCAAAAAGTCGAGGAACAAATTTGTTTCTAATCTTTCCGGTGAAACGTAGAGGAATTTATAATTGCCATAAGCCGCATTTTGAAGCGTTTTTTTTACATCTAAAAAACTCATGCCCGAATAAATGGATAATGCCAGGATCCCTTTTCTTTTCAATGATTCCACCTGGTCCTTCATCAATGCAATGAGTGGACTTATTACCAGGCAGATGCCCTCTTTAGCCAAGGCCGGTACCTGGAAACAAATAGATTTTCCTCCACCGGTTGGTAATAATGCAAGCGTATCCTTCCCCTGCAATACACTATTGATAATATCCTCCTGCAAGGGACGGAAATTATCGTAGCCCCAGTTTTCTTTTAGTATTTGATGGATAGAAATTTGTGTCAAAACATTACTTTAATATACTTCGTCATGACTTCCAATATTTTCAAATATCACTTCATCATCCGAAGCAAAATAGAAGAGTACCCGCAAATTATAGTCAATACTGAATGCGTAAAAGTCTTTTAAGTTGCCTTTTAATTTATGTGTTCGTAGTTGGGGGTGGTATGGATCCTGAAGAAACAAAACAATTTTTTCATTAAATAATTGCTGTATTGATAATTGATTTTTTATTTGTTTTTTATATGCCCTGGCAAAGGCAGGGCTATAGGCTACCTTTATCATTCTTCATTTAGGGCGTTTAAAAAATCTGAAGAATTATCATAAAATCTTAATTTCCCTTCTTTATACAGAGATTTACTTTCTGATTGAATTTGGAGAATTTGTTTACGTGTAGTTTCAGCGATCGACTTTTGAAGAATATGATGCATGTCCTGCATTTCCTCTAAAGATAATGAGGTTACACTCTCCACTAAATCTATAAAACGTACCATGAAATTTATTTTATTTTTTAGAAAACCTTACTCTGTAATGGGTAAAGAAATATATAAACAGGATGATTTAAAGACCCGATTGTTTGCATCATGTTTTCAGGTCAAGATTATCAAATATAACAATTCTAATCCACTTTTTTGTAATTCAACCGGATAGAATTCGCAGCCAGTACTACATCGCTGAAACCCATAGCCAGGGCCGCTATGCCAGGATGTAATAAACCAACGGCGGCTACCGGTATGGCCACTACATTGTAGATAAATGCCCAGAAAAGATTTTCTTTGATAGTAATAAAAGTGTGTTTGCCAAGGCCTAGTGCCAATGGTAAATGCCGGATGCCTTTGTTCATTAAAACTACCTGGGCACTTTGCATGGCCAATTGGGTGGCATCACTCATGGAGATACCAATAGTGGCTTTGGCAAGTGCAGGCGCATCGTTAATGCCATCACCAACCATCGCTACGGGAGATTGGCTATTTAATTGCTCAACGATCTTCAGTTTTTCTTCCGGTGATTTTTCCGCATATATTTCTTTAATACCCAGTATATCAGCCACCACTTTCGTTCTTTCATGCGCATCGCCACTTAATAAAATGGTATGTATGTTTTTTGCATGCAGGTAAGTAATTACATTTTTCGCCTCTTCCCTTATGGCATCTTGCATATTAAACCAGCCTATCAATACATCATTTTTTAGCAGGTATGCGGTATGGGTAGTGTCAGTAGTAAAGGCATTTGCTATTTTATGCGATCCCAACTGGTAGCTATTTCCATCCTTATCTTCTGCCTGCATGCCAATGCCTTTTATCTCTTCAATTTTTTTCCACTGTATTGGATTATTTATTTTCCATTCAGTAGTAATTGCATTTGCTATTGGATGATTGGAATATTTTTCCAGTGAAAAAACAATTCGTTTAAACTCGGTTTCATCAATACCTGGACTTTCAAATTTCGAAATGGTAAACTGGCCCATCGTCAGGGTTCCTGTTTTATCAAAAATTACCGTCCTGATATTTTTAAATAATTCGAGGCTTTTAGCATTGCGGAAAAGGATGCCATTTCTTGCAGCCCTGCCTAGCCCTACGGCAATAGCAGCAGGTGTTGCAAGGCCCATGGCACAGGGGCAACTGATCACCAAAACGGCAATACTTCTCATTAAAGAATCGGTAGCCTGAACATTAAAAGCAAAATAATTCAACAAAAAAGTAAGTACTGCAATGCTGATTACAGCAGGTACAAATACAGCACTTATCTTATCCGCTAACTGTTGTACCGGTGGCTTTTCGCCCTGTGCCTGTTTTACCAGGTTTAAAATATTACTTAGCACGGTGTCTTTACCAATAGCAGTAACCTGCGCCTTTACCGTTCCATCTATAACCAGGCTTCCACCGATCAGGGCCGCTTTTTTTTCTTTGAATACCGGTACACTTTCGCCGGTAAGCAATGCTTCATTTACATGAGCTTCGCCCCAAAGGATTTTGCAATCCATCGGCACCTGTTCGCCGGTTTTTATCAATACCAGGTCGCCTACATGCAACTGGATATTTTCAACCGGGAAAATTAATTCTTTATGTTCATCATCAAATGCAATCATATTAGCCATCACTTTCTGGCTGCGGGCAAGTTTGTTGAGTTCTTTTTGTGTGGCGGCTACAGATTTATGTTCTACCCATTCGCCCAGGAAAACCAGCGTGATAATAGTGGCAGTGGTTTCATAAAAAACATAGTCCATACCAAGGTTTGCCACGGTGCCAATTAAGCTATAAATGAAAGCAGCGGTAGCACCGAGCGCAATCAAAACATTCATATTGGGGATGCCGCGCCGCAGACTTTTAACCGCACTTACGCCAAAGTAACCCATCCCTACCAGGTAAACAGGAATACAAATTGCCAGTTGAATCCACGGGTTCATTAAAAAATGAATATCCCATGGAAACATGTGCAACATTAAAACCAATGTAAACGGAAGGCAAAAGGCAAATCGTTGCAGGTGGTTGGATAAAAGCTTGTTTTTTTGATTGGCGGTTTTCGATTGCTGATTATTTACTATTTGAAAACCTAAGTTTTCAATTCCTTTTGCCAATGCTTCCTTCGATTTATTTTCATTGAGATCAAAACTTACTTCACCACCAATAAAATTTACTGTTACATCGCTGAGTCCTTCTTTTTTCAGGTACTGGTTGATCGTTAATGCGCAATTGGTACAGGTCATTCCATCTACTTTCCATTCTACTTTTTCCATTACGTAAAATTATTCTTTGTGTATGTTAACCAATTACTATTGAAGGAAAATATCTTTGCAACATGGAGGTAATTTTCACACTGAAAGAAATACAAAATGCTGCAAAGAAAGTATTGTTGTTAACCAGCGGATATAAAGTATTTGCAATGCATGGCGAAATGGGGGCCGGTAAAACCACTTTTATACATGCCTTATGCGAAGCGATGGGGGTAACCGATAATATTTCGAGCCCAACCTTTGCTATTATTAACCAGTACAAAACCTATGAGGATGAAATAGTTTTCCATATTGATTTATACCGGTTAAAAGATGAAGAAGAAGCTATCAGCAGTGGCGTGGAAGATTGCCTGTACTCCGGCAATACCTGCCTGGTTGAATGGCCCGAAAAAGCATTAAGGATTTTTCCGGACGACACGATACATCTCCACATTGAGACCATTAGTGGTGATAGCCGCAAACTTTCAATTGAGTCCAGGCAATTACCGCATGAATCAATTACGGGTTTATAATACAGTTGCCGGTAACTTAAACCGAAATAGGGAACTGCCATATCGGTATTAATTTGTAATTTGTATTTTTTCAATTTTAAATCATTATGGCTACATCAAAACCTTATGTTTCTCCATCTTTCTCTTATGAAACGCTTGAAGAAACATTGGACATTAAACCAAAAGGAACAGAACTGTTTATTGGCATTCCCAGAGAGACTTCTTTTAATGAGAACCGAGTTGCGCTCACGCCGGAAGCGGTAGGTGTAATGGTGGCCAACGGGCATCGGGTTGTGGTAGAGACAAAAGCCGGCGAAGGTGCCAGTTACAATGACATTGACTATAGCGATGCAGGTGCTAAAATCGCCTACGATAAAACGGAAGTATTTAATTGTGATGTATTGGTAAAGAGTGCGCCTGTTAGTGAAAGCGAATGCGAGTTGCTAAAACAAAACCAATATATTATTTCTCCCATACATTTAGCTGTGATGAAAAGAGAGATTTTGCAGAAGATGATGGATAAGAAAATTACTGCATTGAGTTTCGAAAACCTGAAAGATGATACCGGGCACAATCCGATTGTACGAAGTATGAGCGAAATTGCGGGCAGTGCCGTTATGCTGATTGCTGGACAATATTTAAGCAAAGCTAATAATGGCAAAGGGGTATTGGTAGGAGGTATCAGTGGTATTCCGCCTACCAAGGTAATCATTATTGGCGCAGGTATTGTTGGGGAATATGCTGCCAGAACTGCATTGGCAATGGGTGCCAGCGTAAAGATTTTTGATAATAGTATCTATCGTTTAAAACGTCTGCAGAATAATATTGGCGGCCGCCTTTGGACCTCCGTTATTGAGCCAAAAATTTTATCAAAGCAATTAAAAACCTGTGATGTGGCGGTGGGGGCTTTAAGCAGCACCAGTGGCCGTACCCCCATCATCGTTACAGAAGAAATGGTAAGTAATATGCGGCCGGGAACTGTGATTGTGGATGTTAGCATTGATCGGGGCGGTTGCTTTGAAACCAGTGAAGTAACTACACATGAAAAGCCGGTATTTAGAAAATACGATGTGATCCATTATTGCGTTCCCAATATCCCCAGTGGTTTTGCACGTACCGCATCACAAGCCATCAGCAATGTACTGATGCCATTGTTGCTGGAAACTGCTGAAGATGGCGGTATTGATAATGTGGTGTGGTATAAAATAAATATCCGTAGCGGAATTTATTTATTTAAAGGAAGCCTTACTAATTTTTATTTAAGTGAGCGGTTTGATTTGAAGTTTACCGATTTGAATTTGTTGATTGCGAGTAAACGATAATATAATATGTCTGATGTCTGATTTTTTGATGCCTGATTTTGGGAGATCATTCCTAAAAACTTCTAATAACATTTGTCTGATAGTTAAACTTAAAAAAAATCAGAAATGAATCATCCTATTTCTACCGAAGGTAAAAAATACACTTTTGCTGAGTATATGGCACTGGAAGAAACCAGTGTGGAGAGGCATGACTATTATCATGGAGAAATGTTTGCTATGGCAGGGGCGACAGCCAGCCATCACCAAATTGCTCAAAATATTAATGCGACTTTGATTAACAAATTTAAGCCGGATGGGTGTTTTGTTAGCATTGAAGGGGTAAGGCTGGAATTGGTTGAAGAAAACTTTTATTTATACCCGGATGTATTTTTAACATGTGATGAACGGGACAAAAAAAATAACTTGTTTAAAAAGTTTCCTTCCATCATTTTTGAAGTGCTTTCTGATTCCACAGCATTGTATGATAAGGAAGTAAAGCTAAAATACTATAAGCGGATTGAAAGCCTGAATTATTATGTGCTGGTTTCTCAGAAAGAAGTAATGGTAGAATTGTATGCCCGTATTGATGACACACAAATATGGAAGTACCAGACTTTTGAAAATATGGACGAAGTGATTGAATTTGACAGGCTTGGATTTACTGTAACAATTGCTGCCATTTATGATGGGATTGGGTTTGGCACCTGATGTTGGAATTTTAACCCCATGAGGCCCATATAGTTTTTTTAGTTGAGATAATGATTTAAAAATTAGTTATGAATACTTCGGTTTCCAGCGATAACAAGAAATATACATTTGCGGAGTATATGGCAATGGAAGAAAAGAGTGCAGAACGGCATAACTATTATCACGGCGAGCTATTCGCAATGGCCGGTGGAACAACAAATCATAACAGCATTATAGTAAATCTTACAGTTTCGTTAAAAGCAATAAAAAAATCAGACTGCTTTGTTTTTATAGATGGAATGAAATTGGAGATACAAAAAGATGAATTTTATGTTTATCCCGATTTAATTTATACATGCGAAGACGAATTGAAGGGAGATGATTTGTTTGTTAAAAGCCCAGCTATCATTGTTGAGGTAATTTCTGAATCAACTGCATTGTATGATAAGGAAGTGAAGCTAAAATACTATAAGCGGATTGAAAGCCTGAATTATTATGTGCTGGTTTCTCAGAAAGAAGTAATGGTAGAATTGTATGCCCGTATTGATGATACACAAATATGGAAGTACCAGACTTTTGAAAATATGGACGAAGTGATTGAATTTGACAGGCTTGGATTTACGGTAACAATTGCTGCCATTTATGATGGGATTGGGTTTGGCGCCTGAATGAATTTAACCGAAACATCATTACTTATAATTTCCAATGGATACCACCTCTTCGCAAAACTCGTACTCCTGCTGATCGTTACTGCTTATAATTACCAGTTTATTTTGAGTAAAATCAGTAATTAACCGTTGGTACAAAGCAATACCATCTTTGTCTAAATTGGTTGTTGGTTCATCCAATAACAAAACCGGCGTGGTACAAAAGAAAGCCTGTGCCAATTTTAGCCTTTGTTTCATTCCGCTGCTGTAATAACGTATTTGTTTATTAGCTGCTTTTTCCAGGCTGATGATGTTAAGAATCTCCTCTTTGCCGGTAGCAAAAGATTTAAACTGGTTGTGAAAAGTTAAGAATTCATTGGCCGTCATTTCTTCAACTAATTCGAGGTAGGGAGCTGCAATGGCAATATGTTGAAAACAATTTTCTTCAGGTAACAATTTACCATTGAGCGTCATCTGAATGGTTCCTTCATTATGGGTAAGCGCACCCGCAATTACCTGTAGTAAGGTTGATTTACCAGAGCCATTGGATCCGGTGACGGCATATCTTTTTCCGGCTAAAAATTGATAATCAAAATGGCGGAATATCCATTCCCTGTTGTAGCGTTTACCGGTATTGGTGAGGGTTATCTGCATGTAAGGCCCCATTCCTACCCTTCCACGAGAAGGAAGGAATGCGTATGGGTGGCATTAAAATTTGAATAGTAAAAAAACAATCATGGAACTGGTAATCTCCTTCATAGCTTCTAAATTCTATTCTGTGATGGAGAATCTACTCATCGTCCATGCTTCCTTTTGTGAACCGTTTGATGATTCCTCTCCCGCTTTCTCGGATAAAGGTTACAATCTCATCCCTTGCATCACTTGCTGGCAATTCTTCTTCTATAAAATTTAATGCCTGCGAGGTATTCATAGATTTGTTGTAAATGATGCGATAAATATCCAATATCTGGTTAATGCTGTCTAAAGAAAACCCCCGGCGTTTTAGGCCAACGGAATTTACACCTGCGTAGCTTAGGGGTGCCCTTCCTGCTTTTATATAAGGTGGTACATCTTTGCTTACCAGGCTTCCGCCACTTACAAAAGCATGTTGTCCGATCTGGACAAACTGGTGTATGGCGCACATGCCGCCCAATATGGCAAAATCTCCAACTAACACATGACCCGCCATTTGGGTATTGTTGCTTAAAATGCAATTATTGCCTACCTGGCAATCATGCGCAATGTGGCAGTAAGCCATGATTAAACAATTGTTTCCCACTCTGGTTGTCCAACGGTCTTTACTGCCCCGGTTAACTGTTACGAATTCACGAATAGTGGTGTTGTCGCCAATTTCAACAGTTGTAGCTTCGTTGTTATATTTTAAATCCTGTGGAATAGCGGCAATTACTGCTCCCGGAAAAATGCGGCAGTTTTTACCAATTCTTGCACCTTCCATTATTGTTACATTGCTTCCAATCCAGGTGCCTTCTCCAATTTCCACATTTTGGTGAATAACACTAAATGGATCAACTTTCACATTAGTGGCAAGTTTTGCGTTGGGGTGTATATATGTGTGGGGATGAATCATTTTTTAATTAGCTAATTAGCTAATTTGATAATTAGCTAATTTATTATGATTAAAGATAGTTAGGTATTTGGATGATCCGATGAAAATTAAGGCATCATTAGCATATTAGCTAATTAGCACATTAGCTAATTCCTCTTCACTAACTGCGCAGTCAAATCTCCCTCTGTGCAAAGTTTACTGCCTACATATACGCTTCCTCTCATTACGCAGATGCCACGACGGATTGGTTCTATCAGCTCCATTTTTAAAATCATGGTATCTCCGGGTATTACTTTTTGTTTGAATTTGCAATTTTCAATTTTAATAAAATAGGTATCATATTGCCCTTCCGGCATGGCATTGATGCAAAGTATTCCGCCTGTTTGAGCAAGTGCTTCTATTTGTAAAACACCCGGCATTACCGGGTTGCCCGGAAAATGGCCCTGGAAAAAGAATTCATTAAAAGTTACATTTTTAATCCCTACAATCTGCTTATCTCCCAATTCAATGATTTTATCAATTAATAGAAACGGGTACCGGTGTGGCAGGGTAGCTTCTATTTGTTGTAAGGTATAGATCGGAGGCTGATTGGGATCATAAATAGGAATGTTCTTTGTGTGTTTGTTTTTCTTTATGTATTGCTTTATTTTTTTAGCAAAAGCCACATTACTGCTGTGACCGGGCCTGTTGGCGATTATATGTCCTTTTACCGCATACCCGATAAGTGCAAGGTCACCAACAACATCCAGCAACTTATGCCTGGCAGGCTCGTTGGGAAAACGTAATTCCAGGTTATTCAAATACCCTTCACTTTTCACTTCCATTTTTTCTTTACCAAAAGCCTTTGCGAGCCGGTTCATCTCTTCGGTAGTAAGTGGTTTGTCGACAACTACGATGGCATTGTTGATATCTCCACCCTTTATCAGGTTATTGTCCAGTAAAGCCTGCAGTTCATGTAAAAAACAAAATGTACGGCAGGGGGCTATTTCCGATTTAAACTCCCTCATGCTTTTTAAACTGGCATGCTGTGTTCCCAGAACGGGTGAATTGAAATCTATAAGTGTGGTGATCTTATAATTGGTAGAAGGGAGTGCGGTAATTTCCACTCTTTTCTCTTCGTCGTAGTAAGAAATATTGGTATCGATACTGTACCATGCTTTGGCGGCATCCTGTTCTACCACCCCAATTTCTTCAATAATTTCTACAAAAGGTTCACTGCTGCCGTCAATGATGGGAATTTCCGGCCCGTTTACTTCAATCAGGCAATTATCTATGCCCATGCCTACCAGTGCTGCAAGAATATGTTCTACTGTACTTACTTTAGCTTCCCCCAATTCGAGCGTAGTACCCCTGGAAGTATCTGTTACCAGGTCACAATCGGCCTTTATTAGTGGCATACCGGGTAAATCTACCCGCTGAAATTGTAAACCGAAACCTGGATTGGCTGGTTTAAGTGTCATATCTACATCGATGCCGGTGTGAAGGCCCGTACCGGAAATATGAACTTCTGAAACCAGGGTATGCTGCTTATCGGGATTGAAATTTGCGTCCATGCTTTTCTTCAAAATTTTTGCAAAGATATTTAAATTTACATGCGTTCGGTATTTGTAAAATAAATGTATATCCGTTAAAAAATCGGGAAAGGACATTTATGGCGCAGGCATAGCAAAGATTGTTTCATCCTCCGGGGTGATAAGATTTTCTCCGGGTAAAGTAACATGTTGTAATATGCCGGTTTGCAAGCTATCTGAAGTAAAGAATGTAGAACGGTGCAGTTTTATTTATTGCTTTATGGACAAATTAAATAGCGAAAAGGAAAATCTACATTGCCTTGCCGTCATCTTTTAGTGTGCGGTTTTGTAACAGTTGTATTTTAGTTTTAAATACCCGCCTTATCTTTTATCTCTTTCATCATTTCTTCCAGTTCTTTTATCCTTTTTTCCAGTTCAGGTAGTTTTCTTGCGATGGCCTGACTTCTTAATGATGCGGTATAGTCAAAGGCAGGTGAGCCTGTTACAGCCGTATTGGGTGTTTTAATGGATTTACTTACTCCACTTTGCGCATTTATTTTAGTGCCATCCGCAATTACCAGGTGGCCAACAATACCAACCTGGCCCCCAATCATCACATTGTTACCCACTTTTGTACTTCCGCTAATGCCTGCCTGTGCTGCAATTACTGAATTATTGCCAATTTCCACATTATGGGCAATCTGCAGCAGGTTATCTAATTTGGCACCTGCTTTTATTAATGTGCTACCCATTGTACCACGGTCGATGGTGGTATTGGAACCAATTTCCACATCATCTTCGATAATTACATTTCCTATCTGCGGTACTTTCTTAAAGGTTCCGTCAGCCTGTGGTGCAAAACCAAAACCGTCGCCGCCAATTACTGTGCCTGAGTGAATCACTACATTTTTACCAATTACACAATCATGATAAATTTTTACGCCGGGATGAATGATTGAATTTTCACCAACAATTGCTTTATTACCGATGTAAACATTTGGAAAGATCTTGGCCCCGTCGGCAATAATAGCATTTTCACCAATGTATGAAAACGCACCGATGAAAACAGCCTGCCCTATTTTAGCGGTTACATCAATGTAAACCGGCTGCTGAATTCCACTAAGTTGCTGCGTCTGTATCTGCTGGTATTTATCCAATAAAGTTGCAAATGCGGTATAGGGATCTGCAACCCGGATAAGGGTGGCTGAAATCGGTTGCTTTAATTCCTGCGACTCATTCACAATAATAATAGAAGCTCCGGTGCTGTACAAATGCTCTTCATATTTGGGATTGGCCAAAAAAGCAAGCTGGCCATTTTCAGCATCTTCTATTTTGCCAAAAGATGCTACTGTTATATCAGCATTACCTTCTACTTTACCATTTATCATGATGGCTATTTGCACTGCAGAGAATTGCATAGTTTTTAGATTTAAGTAGTGGGAATGTAATGATTTGTAGTTTTTATGATGCTGACTAACAATTCATTGCCAACCACTATCTTGGATAACAAATGTAATATTTTTTAATCTTGCCGCTCAGGTTTCGGTTGATGAGCGCATCATCTACCTCGGATATATCTTTTACAGAAACGTCTTTAAATAATATATTGATCTGTTCATCTTCAAAATTATAGGTGCTGCTAGACGCTTCCCCGGTAAATACCAACCACCCGGCATCTTCCTCGGAAAGAGTCATTTTTTGTATGGCTTCCTGCTTTTTTTCTTCCATTAAATCCTCCTTTACCGGTTCTGCATAATATTTCACTTTTAACAAATTGCGGTTGATGATACCCTTACACAAATAAGACAACACTTTATCTTCATGATTACACCAACCTTTTATTGCCGACACTACATCGTAATCATCCAGGCTACAAAATTGCTCAAGCGTCACGGTTTCAACGGCTTCATTAATAAATTGGTGCAGGGGTAATTGCGTAGCGGCCTTAATGTATTTTGCTCTTTTGATGATCCTTTTCAGCATTTGCTCGGCACACAACACCGTTTTATGCAGGTAAACCTGCCAGTACATCAGGCGGCGGGATACCAGGAATTTTTCAATTGAGTAAATACCTTTTTCTTCTACCATCAACTCCCCATTATGTACGGCGAGCATTTTCAAAATGCGGTCGTATCCAATAACGCCTTCACTTACACCACTAAAAAAACTATCTCTTGTTAAATAATCCATCCGGTCAACATCTAATTGTCCGCTGATGAGCTGGTGTAAAAATTTTTTATGATAGGTATTGGTGAAAATGTCCAGTGCCATTTGCAACTGCCCGTTAAATTGTTGATTCAGGTCTTTCATCAACAGCAGGGATATGGCCTCGTGGTGCATTCCTTCAATAAGCACGTTTTCAAGCGCATGGCTAAATGGACCATGACCGATATCATGCAGCAGGATGGCAATTTTTGCGGCCTGGTCTTCTTCTTTCGATATTTCCACTCCTTTATTTCTTAACTCGTGCAAGGCATTGCGCATTAAATGGTAAGCGCCGAGTGAATGATGCAGCCGGGTATGAACGGCCCCCGGGTAAACAAGCACTGCCATTGCCATCTGGTGAATCCGGCGAAGCCGCTGGTACCAGGGATGAGCGATAATCTTAAAGATGAGATCATCATCAATAGTGATAAACCCGTAAACAGGGTCGTTAATTATTTTTCTCGATAACATTAAAGTATGTGTAGATTACAGGTTGTCGCTTTTGTGTTGACCCTGGCTGGGGTGTTTTGCATTCAATTTAAATGCTTATTTGTTAAAAGATGCACAAAGCTAAATAAAGCGGGTTAGCCTTGGGTTAAAAAATTAAATTTGTACGAGGTGCAAGCTATAAGGTAAAGTAATAACATGGTTAATGCGTATATAAAAGCTGCCGAAAAATCTACGCTTCGATAAAAGCTAAATAGTAGCACAAATGATGCAGTGAGTTCCGACAAATCGGAATTTTTATAACACAACGATGTTGATCAAAGAAGTAATGCTGGTAAAAAAGACAGTTTCAAAATGAGCAATTATTTTGAAGGTTAATCATATATTCCGGTGTGGGCCAGTAAATAGCTATGTATAAATTATTCGTATTAAACCGTATTAAGGAGTTTAAATAATTGATTTCATAAAGCAGTAGCGGATTTAAATAAAAATAAACTAAAAACAGTAAACCATTAACATGAGCATTTCAAAAATACTTTGGGTAGATGACGAGATAGAGAGCCTTACATCGCAAATATTGTTTTTAGAAAACAAAGGCTATGAAGTGCAAACAAAAACCAATGGTTTTGATGCAGTGGAATATGTGAAAAATAATGTAGTAGATGTGGTATTAATGGATGAAAGCATGCCAGGCATAACAGGCCTGCAAACCCTTCAGCAGATTAAAGAGGTAAACAGCAATCTCCCGGTAGTATTGATCACAAAGAATGAGGCGGAAAACCTGATGGATGAAGCCATCGGGTCGCAAATAAGTGATTATTTAATAAAGCCCGTAAATCCTAACCAGGTATGGCTTAGCCTAAAGAAGCTGATTGACAATAAAAGACTGGTAGCGGAAAAAACTACTTCTGCATATCAACAGGAATTCCGCAGTTTATTTATGGCGCTTAGCAATAACCCCGACTATAATGAATGGATGGAGATATATAAAAAACTGGTGTATTGGGAGTTGGAGATGAAAAAAAGCGACAGCCCGGAGATGCAGGAAGTATTTCAAACCCAGAAAACGGAAGCGAATACAGAATTCTTTAAATTCATCTCGCGTAACTATGCATCGTGGGTGGCAGAAAAAAGTACCGATGGCCCGATCATGAGTCATAACCTGCTAAAATTTAAGGTAATGCCCCATCTTGAGAAAGGAACCCCTTTGTTTTTTGTTTTGATAGATAATTTAAGGTTTGATCAGTGGAAAACTATACAACCCATTTTTGCGGAAAGCTTTCGTATCCATGAAGAAGAAACCTTCTATAGTATACTCCCCACCGCTACCCAGTATGCCCGAAACGCCATCTTTGCAGGTATGTTACCGGTAGATATTGAAAAGCAATTTGCAGCACAGTGGAAAAATGACGATGAAGAAGGGGGAAAAAACATGTTTGAAGAAGACTTTTTTAAGGCCCAGCTTAAGAAATTAGGTAAAAGCGACCTGAAATATTCTTACACAAAAATCACCAATAATCATGACGGGCAGAAGCTGGTAGATAATATCCACAACATGCTACAGAATGATATCAACGTAATCGTATATAATTTTGTGGATATGCTGAGCCATGCCCGTACCGAAATGGAAGTACTGAAAGAGCTGGCAGGCGACGAAACCAGTTACCGGAGTATCACGGAAAGTTGGTTTGCCCACTCACCACTTCACCAGGCACTAAAGAAAATTGCAGATAAAAAAATTACCCTGGTTGTGGCTACAGATCATGGAAGTGTAAGGGTAAAAACGCCGGCAAAGGTAATTGGGGATAAACAAACTACGGCAAACCTGCGATACAAGCATGGCCGGAACCTGAATTACGAACCAAAAGATGTACTGGCTTTTAAAAACCCGAGGGAAGCAGGTTTACCGGTACCGAATGTAAATTCATCCTTTATTTTTGCCAAGGGAGATATTTTTCTTTGCTATCCCAATAACTACAATCACTTTGTAAATTATTATAAAAATACTTTTCAGCACGGTGGAGTAAGCCTTGAAGAGATGATTGTGCCGGTGATACGAATGACGAATAAATAAGGCAACCACCAGTTTGGAAAAGGTTGTAATCTTTTCCAAACGGTTGTAAATGATAAATCATAATGCTACTGCATTTTAATTTCTCCGCAGCGACGGAAGCTAGGGGGCAAACTTTAATCGCTGCCCCTTTGCTGATTCATCCCAGGTATCCATATCATAGACCAACCTTCCGTTAACAAAGGTTTTTTCAATCCTTGCAGGAAAAGAGAATCCTTCCAACGGACTCCAGCCGCATTTGTATAAAATATTTTCTTTTGTTACTGCGGTGGATGTTTGCAAATCAACCATCACCAGGTCTGCAAAATAACCTTCCCTGATATACCCTCTTTCTTCAATATGGAAGCAATCCGCTACAGCATGACTCATTTTCTCTACAATTCTTTCCAGGCTGATTTTCCCCATCCGATTATAATGCAGCATTAGCAATAAGGGATGCTGCACCAGTGGCAGGCCCGCATGTGCTTGTTCATAGTCGCCCTCTTTTTCAGATAACAGGTGCGGGGCATGGTCGGTTGCAATGATGTCTAACCGGTCATCCAACAATGCTTTCCACAATGCTTCTTTATTGCCGGGTGCTTTAATTGCCGGGTTACATTTTATTTTATAGCCAAGTTGTTCGTAGTCATCGGATGTAAAATGCAAATGATGCACACATACTTCGGCGGTAATGCGCTTTTCTTTTAGGGGGAACATATTGCCAAATAACTGCAATTCTTTTTCCGTGCTAATGTGGAGTATATGCAACCGGGTATTGTATTTTTTCGCAATTTGAATGGCAGCCAAAGATGATTCATAACAGGCGTTGTCATCCCTGATCAACGGATGGTCGTAGGCGGAAAGTGCCGGTTTGATTTGTTTTAGCTGTTCGTAATTTGCCTTTATAATTTTTTCATCTTCGCAGTGTGTGGCAATCAACAGTTCGCTTTCCCTGAATATTCGTTCAAGGGTGCCATAGTTATCTACCAACATATTACCAGTGCTGGCCCCCATAAATATTTTTACACCACAAATATTCGTTTTGTGTTTATTTACCTTCAATACTTCTTCCGCATTGGTATTACTTACCCCCATAAAGAAGGAATAATTGGCAAGTGAGGTATTGGCCGCCACGATATACTTATCTTCCAATAACTTTGTTGTTAAGGCATTGGGTATAGTATTCGGCATCTCCATGAAACTGGTAACACCCCCGGCCACAGCAGCTTTACTTTCTGAGTATATGGTGGCCTTATGTGTAAGCCCCGGTTCCCTGAAATGAACCTGGTCGTCAATTATACCAGGTAATAAATGCTTGCCTTCGCCATTTATTTCCACTATTCTTCCCTTTTCATTTATTTGTGGTCGAATTTTTTCTATTCTTTCCCCGTTTATTAATACATCAGTAAAATCAATTTTGCCTTCATTCACCACTGCTATGTTTTTAAAAAGGTATTTTTGCATATCTTAAAAATTTCAGCGTTTCGTTAACTAAATAAATACAATGCAAATTATTAAAAGCTTACTCAAACTATTCGTTTTTATTTCGCCGGTTTTTGCTACAGCCCAATCTACTTTCCTGCCTCAGGGTGATAAAGGCTATCATTTTACTGATCGGTTAGAAATTAAGCAGCAAACAAATACCGATCTTAATTATTCCGCATTAAAACCGTTTAACCGCCGGTATATAGTATCGCAGGCAGAATTTATTGATAGTATTCATAAAAGTGCCAATTCATCCACTGAAACAAGTAAGCTTAAACTGACCAAAGTGGATGAATACAATATGAACAGTCTGTTAATGAACAATACTGAATGGGTAACCGGGTCAAAAGAAAGTTTTGCAAGTAAGCAGCCAATCCTGAAATCGCTGTATACCAACAAAGCAAATATGATTGAGGTTAATAAGAAGGATTTCTTTTTGGCTGTTAATCCAATATTGCAGGTTCATGGAGGAAAAGAAAGTGGTAATGATGACATGATATATTTAAACACCCGCGGTATCAATGCAAGGGGGATGATCTCAAAAAAGATCGGGTTCTTTACAAGTATTACCGATAACCAGGAACGTGGGCCAAAATTTTTTCAGCAAAGAGTAGCCGCTTTCAGAGCGGTGCCGGGAGTTGGCTTTTATAAAATTTTTAAATCTACCGGGGTAGATTATTTTGATGCAAGAGGATATATAACTTTTAATGCGGCTAAATACATCGATGTACAATTTGGCTTTGATAAAAATTTTATCGGCAATGGATACCGAAGTCTGTTCCTGAGCGATTTTGGGAATAGCTATTTATTTCTTAAACTCAACACCAAAATCTGGAAGTTCAATTACCAGAATTTATTCATGGAGATACAGCCCCAGTATATAAAGACCGGAGACACATTACTTGACAAGAAATACGCAGCAATGCATCACCTAAGTATTAACCTTACCAAATGGCTGAATGTGGGATTATTTGAAGGCGTTGTTTTTGGCAGAAGAAACCATTTCGAATTTCAATACATGAACCCGATTATTTTTTACCGGCACATAGAGGGTACGCTAGGGAGCCCGGATAACGCACTTGCTGGCTTTGATTTTAAGGCAAATGTGTTGCATCGGGTACAGTTGTATGGTCAGCTTCTACTGGATGAACTTAAGTTTGGCGAGATAACAGCCAAAAGAGGTTGGTGGGCCAATAAATGGGGGGTGCAATTAGGGGCCAAATACCTGGATGCCTTCGGCGTACCAAATCTCGACCTGCAGTTTGAATCAAATAGGGTAAGGCCATTTACCTATTCTCATTATAATATGGTGGCAAATTATACACATTATAACCAGCCACTGGCGCATCCGCTGGGTGCCAATTTCCAGGAGTTTATTGGGATACTGCGTTACCAGCCTTTTCCAAAATGGTATGTGAATGCAAAAATTATTTATTACAAACAAGGGCTTGATAGTTTAAACGGAAGAAATTTTGGCAGCAATCCTTTTTTGGATAATACAGGCTCCAATCGTAGGGGTGATTATGGGTATAATATAGGAGGGGGTAGAAAGGCTACCTGCATTAATGGCACACTGCAGTTGAGTTACGAAGTGCGGGAAAATTTATATTTCGACCTGGTGGCCCAAAAACGAAATTATAAAGTAGATAATACTCAAAACAATATCACACTGGTTACGGCTGGTATTCGTTTTAATATTGCAAAGCGGGAGTACGACTATTGAGCAATGCCCCCATCCCCTAAAGTGGAGTTTTTGTAAGAGTTTATTCCACCGTTAATGAAAAGGAGATCATGCGGGAGTTGATCTTATCAATATTACTGGAAAATTTTAGATTGGGATTGCGGCTGTGCAGGTTAGATAATCCCCAGTTTACTTTTAATTCGGGGGATAATACGAAATAGGGGAAATAGAAGTGAAATCCGATACCACCTTCAATACTATAGTCAAAAGGCTTCAATTTAATAAGATCATCAGCGTTCTTTTTACCAGCATTGGCTGCCATATCGTAATCGAACTTTATACCGGCAATTGTATACACTTTCAGGTTATCTATACGGTCGCTGCTAAATTTAACCTGTATCGGCAGACTCAGCGTAATTGACTGCACTTTTTTAATAGTTAATGGGCTTTCGCCGACAGGTGCATCCGGGTAAGTTAAAGCATATTCAAATGCTTTCTCACTAAAAGTAAGATTGAGCGGATAGGTTCTTAAATCGAAATGGGGGCTTAAATTTAGATTGACTAACCATGCTAAATTAATACCCGTACTGTTAATGCTTTCTATTACCATCACGCTGTCCTGGGCAAGAAACCGGGGATGATGTGTAAAACTGAAATGCGATTTGTTCATGCCGAGGTTGATACCAAAATGATACAACTTACTGTCATGATCGGGCAGGTTTAAACCACCATACCGCAATTGTGAAAAAGCAGTAGCGTTACAAACCAATAAAATGATAATACAAGAGATTATTTTTCTCCGCAATAGATGCTGCATATTCCAAAGCTCAAGGGTTTACAATAAGTGTTTGTGTATCCCAGGTTATCTAAGATAGTAGTAAAGTTTTTGCCTTCAGGAAATTTTTTAATTGATTCATCAAGATATTTATATGCATTGCGGTTCTTTGAAAATAACTTGCCCATGTTGGGGGCCACTACGTTCATATACACATTGTACAGTTGTTTTACTACGGCGGCTTTTGGTTTGCTAAACTCAAGCACCACCAGTTTTCCTCCGGGCTTCAGCACCCTCTTTATTTCACTTAATCCTTTCTCCAGGTTTTGAAAATTACGTACCCCAAATGCTACAGTTACCGCGTCAAACGAGTTGTCATCGAATTTTATTGTTTCACTATCTCCATTTAACAGTTCAATAAGGTTCCCCAAACCAAGCTTCTCAATTTTTTGTCTCCCAAAACCCAACATGCCATCACTGATATCGATCCCAATGATTTTCGTGGGTTGCAAAATACGTACCGTCATAATAGCCACATCTGCTGTACCGGTGGCAACATCCAGTATTATTTTAGGATTTTTATTCCGCAACTGCCTGATCGCTTTCTTTCTCCATTGTATATCAATACCCACACTTAAAAACCGGTTCAAAAAATCATACCGGTAAGCGATGTTGTCAAACATATCCGCAACCTGCTCCTTCTTGGAAAGTTCAGAATTTATCAGCGGTACTACCTTGTCATGATCAAATTGTGTCATAGCGTGCAAAGATAAGGAAGGTTTAGTGTATAGGGTTTTCGGTTTAAGCTTTGAGAACGAATGATAAAAGGGTATGATACAGCAGCAATGAAGGCAGATTTATATTTCAATCAGGCCGAATAATATGATGGTGGTTAAAAATTAGCCAGGTAATCTAATGCGTGGTAATTTCATAAGCAATGCCCTTATCAGAAAAACGCCAACAACAAAGCGTAAACTCAAAACCCTAAACCCTAACCCCTAAACCTTAAACCCTAAATGATCTCCCGTATCTTTGCGGCATGCTAATCAAATCAGCTAAGTATATTATCAGCAGTCCCGATTTTGAGAAATGCCCTGCCCCCGATAAAAAGGAATATGCGTTTATTGGTCGTAGTAATGTGGGCAAATCTTCCTTAATCAATATGCTAAGCAATAATGATAAACTAGCGAAAACTTCGGGCACACCTGGAAAGACCCAGTTGATCAATCATTTTGAAATTACTTCCGCCTCGGTCATCAATACAAGCAAAGACGGGCAAAGTGTAAAATGGTACCTGGTAGATTTGCCCGGCTATGGCTTTGCAAAAGTGAGTATCAGAAGCAGGAGGCGCTGGGAACAGATGATTGAGGGATACCTGCGTAAAAGAGAAAACCTGGAAATGGTGTTTGTATTGATTGATGCCCGCCATACCCCTCAAAAACTGGATCTTGATTTTTTAAATCAACTGGATAAATGGGAAATACCTTTTGCGATGGTATTCACAAAAGCGGATAAGGAAACCCAGGCGGTGGTAGCAAAAAACGTGAGGCTTTTTTTAGATCGCTTAAGAAAAACCTGGCAGTTTTTGCCCCGGCACTTTGTAACTAGTGCTACCAAAAAATTGGGCAGGGATAAAATTCTGGCATTAATTGATGAGCAAAATGAAGCAGTAAAAGGGGAGTGAAAAATGAAAAAAGTTTATAAAGTAGATAGGAGTAAAAAATGTATGATACAGGAGTTGCATTGATCGAAATTACCATCCTCGTTTTTAATCAAACTAGCTAAATATCACGATGCTTATCTAATAAACTGCTCACAAGCTTTGGCAATATTTTTAGTTGCCTTCCACAAAAAATCAAAGTCAATCGTTTCATACTCATCATCTACGGAGTGATAGTATTCGTCAGTGGGCGAAGTTCCCATGATGGTAAACGCATTTTTAACCTTCCTGGCAAAAGGATAATGATCACTCCTACTGGAAAGGTTTTCATCAGGATAGGGATCATCTATAAAATACTTTTTGTCAACCACCCTCTCGGTTTTTTCCAGGTATTCATTTAACAAATTCCCGATCGGCCTGTTCCTGAATGAAGCAATAAAACATTTGCCGCTAGCCGGTCTTCCCAGCATTTCAAGATTTATGACCGCTTTTACAATTTTGGGATTTGTTTTATTCATTAAATAGGATGATCCCAGCATCCCCATTTCTTCACCTGAAAATGCAACAAACCATATTGAGTAGCGGTTGTTGTTTTTTGCTTTGTAATATCGGGCAAGTTCTAGCAAAGCGGCTACCCCGGTTGCATTATCGTTGGCCCCGTTATAAATATCATCTTTGTAATTATATTCCTTGTTGTAAGGCATATCATCCTTTTGACCTATGTGATCATAATGCGCCGAGAAAATAACCAGGCTGTCATTGTTGTTTTTTCCAGGAAGCATTGCCATCACATTTAGGGCTGGTATTTTTTTTCTTTGATAGTCAGCGGTAAAATGGTCGAAGTACTTTTGTATTCCTTCGAAGGGAATTAAACCAATCGAATCAAATTTTGAAGCAATAAATTTTGAGGCCACCTCAGCACCAGCCGAACCGGTAAGTCGTCCTTTTAAACTATCCTGTGATAAGAAAAATACACTTTGCCGTAATGAGGACTGGGTAATAATACTATCGGAAAATGAATCCTGGCCATAGCAGCCACCTCCATACAAAAGAATAAAAAATAAAATGGATTTCATGGTAGGTATTTAAATCAGCTCATGAAACAATTGTTAGCGTTAAGTTAAGTATAGTACAACTCAAAATGACAGAACGAATTAGATGCACGATCCGATCGCTATCGAATTACACGAATTAAGAAATAAACAATGAATTAATTTCGAATTCGCCTTTCATAGTTTCAAATAAAATAAATTGTACGCCAATTCATTGTCAACTTAGCACGATAGTATATTTAATTTCACCTAAATAAAAAACCACTCACTTATAATACAATTACAAGTGAATGGTTTTTTTGGTTAAAAAATTATTAATTGATCAACACAACTTTTTCCATTATATCGCCCCCCCTGATATCATCAATTAAATCCAACCCTTCCGTTATTTTTCCAAAACAGCTATGCACGCCATCCAGGTGTTTGGTATTGGAACGATTGTGACAAATGAAGAATTGTGATCCTCCTGTATTTGGACCGCGGTGTGCCATCGACATTACGCCACGGTCATGTACTTGTTTGGCCCCTTTGGTTTCACATTGAATGGTATACCCTGGTCCACCGGCACCTGTTCCATTGGGGCAGCCACCTTGTATCATAAAATCGGGTATTACCCTGTGAAATGTAAGACCGTCATAAAAACCTTCGCTGATTAATTTTTTAAAATTGGCAACTGCGATGGGTGCCGCATCATCGTATAGTTCAAAGGATAACAAACCCTTATTGGTTTGTATCTGGCCTTTTGTAAGTGCTACTTCGCTCATAGTGTAATTATTTTGAATGGAGCGCAAAGATATTACAAGTGCAATAAAGTTGTTGTAAGTTTTCTGCAATTACTTAAAGAACACTTAAAGAAAAATGTTAAATAAAAGAAATGTATCTGGGGATGGCAGACAGGAAGACGACGGGGAACAGGATGAATTAAAATTAATTCATTCAAATTGATACTTCCCTTTTAAAGTAAGCAGGTTTTATTTAGTTGACCACCTTATTAGCACAACTGCTGCTGGCAAAAGCTTCTGGTTTGGCTTTAAAAGCAAACCCCATACCCAGGATATACCCCATTGCTTCCCGCAATGCTTCATTGCTTTTAAATTGCGGGTTGGTGTTGATGTCGGCATGTACTTCCATGTCCACGTCATACAAAGTAAAAAGATCACATAATTCATAAGCAATTTCAATGCTTTTGGCTACTTCTACCAGCATACGTTCCTTAATGCTGTACTTCAACAAAGTCTTTTCATTGTGAATGAACATAAAGCCACCGTGGCCTTCTCTTAAAAATACAATAACGGTAGCAAATTCGGTTTCTTTACCTTTTACCTGGCTGTCGGTGCCGATGCATACTTTTAGATGGAAGCCTGCTTTTGCTTCTCTTTTGATGGTGTCCTCCACTGCTGCTTTGATAGGTAGTTGAATGGGGTCACCATTGAATTTTCTCCATAACATATAAAATGGGGTTTTCTAAAGTTACTGAAATAATGAATGCAACAAATAGTCTTCTTGAATGCGTAATGATTAATTAACGATATATGTACCGGTTGTAGGAGAATGAGGTAAGGATATGAAACCAAAAAAGGAGGATATACTTTGCTGTTAGTGTTAGCACCTGCATTCAATGAAAGGGTAAATGCCTTGAGGAGAACCTGTAATCAGTTTAATAAAAAAGGACCAGCCCCTTACGCTGGCCCTTTAACTTACACATGAATCTACCTTACTGATTTGAATTTCGTTTACTGATTTAATTAACTGTACGACTTTTTTTCGTGTAATAAAAGGTATAAAGGGCTTTTAAAAAAAAGGACCAGCCCCTTACGCTGGCCCTTAACTTACACATGAATCTACCTTACTGTTTTATAATTCGTTCTGTCTGTTTTTGATTATTGCTTATTAATTGTATAATGTACATTCCACCGGGCATCCTGTTCATATTTATGCTGTTGTACCCGACCAGCCCGTTACCCCTGGCGACTGTATTTCCATTTGCATCAATTACCAGGTATTGGTAGTTACCAGATGAATTAACTGTGATTTCATCGTGAATAAAAGTGGATACTGTGAATGGTTTTCCTGGTTTAACGATGCCTTTCAATAGGATAGAATTGGAGTAAACAGATTGATTCTCCGCAGAAGTTGCTTTAATCCTGTAATACAGATCCTTATTTTGAAAAGGTGAATAAACAAAATTAGTAGCACTTGCATTGGTAGTGAATACCGGGTTGAAATATATACCATCGGTTGATGATTCCACTACGATGGTTTTAACCGGTTCATCGGATGTGATATTCCAGTTTAGCAGGTGTTTATTTTTGTCTGTTCTGCCGGTGAGGGCCACATTTTTTATTGGTAAAACAATGCCTATTGATGAGCTGATGCTGTATGATCCTAAACTCCCATAATCATTTACATTGTTATTTCCTGCACCTTCCACTACAATATAGTATGACCCCATATTTAAAATAGTATCCATCATAACCTGCATGCTGGCTGGGGGGTCAAAAGTTCTTATTAATGTTTTGGAAGAATTGTATAAGGACATTTTTATATCGAGGTTGGCTCCCTGCAAATTAGCATCTATACTATAAGGGATGATTTCTATAGTTGTGATAGAATTTTTTGATAATGTAAAGGTAAAAGCGTCTTTATCCAAACTGGTAGAAATGATGCCAGGTACAACTGCACCACCAATTGTAACCGGTGATGGGATCGTATATATGTCATCACCATAATCATCCGTTCTGTAACCGAAGCCATTCAATGAGGTGATGATGGACAGATTATCCTGCATATTGGCACAGCCGTAAGGAGTAGGCCCATTGTTCCAGCCACTCATATTCCTGTAGTAACTATTACCCATTATAGGCGCCCAACTTGTCTCGCCGGAGCCATTGCCGTCATTATATGTGGCAGTAAGTGCGCAAGTGCCATCATATTTTGACTGGTGAGATAAGCCAACCGCATGGCCACTTTCATGTGAACAACATTCAGCTACCATTTTTGAACTTTTAGGTCCAAGCCGATCACTGAAAACAAAGGCGGGAGTATCATCACCCCATTTAAATGAACCTATAAATGAAACACCACCTACTCCAGTAAACCATCCGCTGGTTGGAGTTATAACAATTCTGATCCTTTTCGAAAGAGGAGCTGCCAGGAATTTGGATTCATCGGTGGTAATGTTAATATTAAACGGGCGATAATCTTCCGATACACGGTTAAAAACTTCTGTGATTTGTAAATCAGTCATGCCTGCAGGTGCACAGGTGAATGGGGTGCCGCTATTCCAGTAAGCACTGTTTACATTTTGGCCGTCAAAGTCAAGATAAATGGTGGCAGACGCAGTGGCAAAGCTGTTTAAAACCGGGATGCTATACACATTGAAAGAAACTAACAATGCCAGAATGAGCATTAAGGGGTTGGATGGCTTCTTCATTGGAATGGATTTAAGAGGTCCGGTGATTAGCCGGGGTTAATTTTAATAAGGGTTGGATTCAGTAAGTTGCTATCTGCGTTGCTATTGGTTGCAGGTTACTACAATTTTTTCTAAGTCGATTTTAATGAGTGAATAATTGCCGTCTGTATTTCGGTGTAATTCAAATCCGTCGGCATACAATGGGTTCAAAATACGGCCTACAAATGTTTTATTATTATTTTGATCTGTTTGTTTCGAAAGTGAGAATAAGGTATTGTCAAAGGCCGGCAATTTTATTATGATTGTTTGAAGGTTGTTATACTTTACCTGGTTGTTAGTTACCGGCCCGGAGAGCGTAAAATTATTTGCAAGGATTACGTTCACCGACTGACCTTTTGCCGCCATAAACAGGCTGTTGAGTTGTGCTTCGGTACAAGTGATGGAAGTTGGGAAATTAGTAAACAAAAAGGGTTTGTTCGATGATTTTTTTTGTGAATAACTGGTAGCTGCGAATAGGGTAAGCAGTACCATACACAATGTGGTGGTAAGGTGTTTCATGTTGTAATATTTGGATATTAAAATAGTATCAAAAAAGGGAATTGATAATATCAAAATTTAAACGGCATTGGCCGTAAAATATTTCACAAAATGAAGAATAAAAGCAAATATTTTGAAGAAAGCGAAATATTACTACGATGCGATCGTATTAATACTGACCCGTACTTAGTAAAACTAACGTGCAGGCTTCCATAGCGATGATTCCCTTTTGTTGGGCAAGTGTAACTAATGCATCATTTTCAGTACCCGGATTAAATATAATTCGTTTAGGCTGTAGCGACAATATATAATTGTAGTAATCCTCTTGGCGAACTGGATTAATGTATAGGGTAATTGTATCAATATGTTCAAAGGGTTTTCTTTCCGTTTCTATTTCGGTGTTGCCTATAAAGCCTTTTTTTATTCCAAGTGCCACCACTGGATGCTCATGTGCAATTAATTTCTGTACAGCCAGGTAACTGTACCTCGAAGGGTTTGCTGTAGCCCCGATTACCAGCGTTTTTTTCTTGTTCATAACGTCTTTAATTAGCATAATCAATTGATGTGTCAGGATAAAAACCGTGCCCTGATCTCCGGTGAAGGAATCATGCACTGATCCTTTTTCCCAAACCATTTGTACCGGTTATTTGCAATCCAGTTATAAATACCATCTCTAATAAATTTTGGTACAATAATGAAGCCATACAGCAAAGGCCATAAAGCCGGTAAATAATTGCACACTTTTAATGCCGCCGTTGACTGCGTGTATACCTTACCGTCTTCTATAAACAGGAATGAATTGAAGTTATGAGTGGAAAAATTAAAATGCTGTAATAATTGCTGTCCTCTGTCACTTTGCAGCGCTGCAAATTTTATCCGGGATTGCTTATCTCTTTTAATAACAAAGTTTACTGCGCCATTACAAAAGTTGCAAACGCCATCAAATAATATAGTTGGTTGGGTAGTCATTTTTTTATTCCGAATTTTTTATACACGAATTATGAATGCATTAATTACACGAATTAATAAAGGTGATTACTACACGAATTTACACCATTAATTTTTGTTGGTAAATGATACTAAAATAAATGATACTTCTTTCTGGGCGTTTTAACTACAATATCATGTATTGCATTTGCTAACGAGGGGTGTATAAATTGAAAGCCGGCCGCAAGAATTTTTGTTGGTAATACCCAGCGGCTTTTTAAAATTAGTTCTGATTCAGTACCGATTATTGCCGCACCTATTTTGAGCATCCAGGTATAAGCTGGCAATCCTATTATGTGCCGGGTGGTATTGCGTAAAGTTTGCATGAATACTTTATTGGTGACCGGTTCGGGACTGCTGCAATTGTAAGTGCCCTCCAGGTCTTTATGTGCTTCTATCCAATCAATCATTCTACAGGTATCGGTAATATGTACCCAGCTATACATTTGTTTCCCGTTACCTTGTTGCCCTCCCAAAGCGAATTTCAACAAATTAAAATAGGGAATCATTACACCGCCCGCTCCCAGGGTAATGGCCATGCGTAAAGCTATTTTCCTGGTAAAGGGCGTCCGTTGTTCATAAAATGTGTTTTCCCAAAGCTGGCAAACCTGCACTGAAAAGTCATTGTCGAAATCTGTAAAACTTTCATCACGCGGAGTATCAGTAGCATGAGGGTAAATGGTTGCGGAAGCTGCATTGATCCACAATGCCGGTGGGTGGGTAGCCTGTTGAATAGCCAGCCCGATTACTTTTGTGGCATTGGTTCTGCTATTGAAGATTTCTTTTTTATTTTTTTCAGTATAACGACAGTTTACGGATTTACCGGCAAGGTTTATTACGAGGTTGCAACCGTCTATTTCAGTTGCCCAACTGTCCAGGCTTATCCCATCCCACTTTACAAAGCGGATATTTTCAAGAACTTCTTCTTTGATATTGTTTTCACCAAATGTGTTGGTGGACTTATCCGGGATCTGCCGGCTAAGAACAACGATCTCGTTTTCATTACCAAAAAAATTACACAATTCCTGCCCGATAAATCCGGAGCCGCCGGCAATTACTATCTTTTTATTTTTCATACAATCAATTTTTATATTAAAGAATCAGGTATAGTAAAAATGAAGTGATGCTCAAACCATTTATACAGATGATCAATGGGTATTGGGAAATGATGCCGGCAAATTTCATTCGCCTGATGTACTTACCAAAAATGACGATTGCGAGCATGCCGAGGTAGAAGTTGTTAATATCGTTATTATGCAGATTGAAATATTTATTGATTAGTAATAAGGGAATGGTGAATGCGATTGCTATTAGTGCCAGCATATTTACCTGTCCCAGATATTCAATTCCATTTTTTTTACCGAGACTACATGCAAGCATAATATTAAGTCCTACCAGCGTTAAATGCGCCGCTTGTAATTGCCGGATAGTGGTTGTACTAAAGAGACTGGCATTTAACAGGTATTGTTGCAGCGGTATCAATAACATTGTATTGAAGATTAGAAATACCATCATGAACAGAACCCGGTAACGAAAATTAAAATCAGGAGTGCAATCGAAACTGTTTGAAGATTGTTTGGTTGCAACAATCACCCTTCTATTGTAGGAAATAAATTTGTACAATTTAAACAAAAGCCATTTTATTGGTTTGATATTACCCGCAGTTTTTATAAAGGGTAATTTTTGACTCAGTATTTCCAGCAAGGCATCAATGCCATACCATACCTGTTTTGTGTTTACATCAATAACTGGTATTTCATTAACGGATCTTTTTATATCTACCAGTGCAAGCAATTCAGGTGTTATGTTACTGAATTTTATCCTATTTTCTTTTTCAATTAGCTCGCTTTGTACAAAGCCGTTGGTATAAGCTGCACAGAGCGGGCAGGTATCATCGTAAATAATAATCTTTGTTTTGTTATTCATAAAAGTGGTTTTAGCTGTGCTGTTGCATGCTCATTTGCAGATAATATTTAATGAAACTGGCCACTGGGTATACACTGTTTTATTTCAGCATCGCAAGCGGCCGTTGCATTTTAATATACAGATCGTGAAAGCATAGGTAAGTGTAATAGATAGCCATAAAGGGTGCAGCAAACAACAGTATCCAGAATGAGCCCAGAGGCAGGGTAACCAGGCTTATCAGCGTTACCCGGTGGTAAATATTCCTGCTACCTCCTTTATAAGTAAGGCATTTATTATAGGCATGCACCAACATACTGCTGGCCTGCCAGCCACCAACTACAAAATAAGCAATCATAAAGCTGCTATCCTGTTTGATTAGCCAATAAAGGGTAAAGGCAATAATTAAGGAGATACTAATAAACAGATCAATGGTTTTAAACGTTTTCATAATCGTATATTTTAAACTTTCAGAAATAATTGAAAATATATAGTGAAATAAAAGCCGCAAAGCGGCTGCACATCGTTTACCTCATGGGATGGTTGCGCTATTTGAATATTTTTAATAATCCTCCTAAGAACCAGCTTTCATCTGCCTTCACCATCATGTCAAGCATTTGATCTGCCTGTTTGCCAAACTTGCGGATACCTCCAATCGTATCAGTAAACTGTTTCACATTTTTATCCTTTTTATCACCGTCAATATTTTCCAGTTGGGCCAATAATTTCATCATGGGATCCAGTTCTCTTTTCTTTCTTTCTTTAATGATTTGTGTGGCCACTTTCCAGATATCTTTTTCGGCGGTAAAATATTCTTTGCGTTCACCGGAAAGGATTACCCGGTCTACCAGGCCCCAACTGATAAGATCACGAATGTTCATGTTTACATTGCCCCGGCTTACATCCAACTGTTCCATCACATCATCCTGTGTAAGCGGGTCAGCGCTTACCATCAGCAGTGCATGTATCTGAGCCATGGTTCGGTTAATACCCCAATGCGTTCCAAAGGCTCCCCAGCTACTGATGAATTGTTGTTTGGCTTCCGTTAGATTCATTTGAATGATTTATTACTCAAAGTTAGCATAGTTTTCGAACTTTCAAAATATTTTGAAAGTAAATTTTCATGTTTATTTCCAATAGTGGATTTGTAATGTTCAAATTTATAGACGTTTCTTTTTTAAAATGGAATTTCAAAAAAAAGCGCCGGTAAAATACCAGCGCTTCAATAATATGTTCAAAAACTTATACCAACATGGTAACCGGGTTCTCCAGGTACTTCTTCAATGTTTGCAGGAAAGCTGCTCCAACAGCACCGTCCACACTCCGGTGATCGCAGCTAAGGGTGAGTTTCATCACATTAGTAACACCAAATCCATCTCCCTTTCTAACCACTTTTTCTTTAATGGCACCTACAGCTAATATAGCGCTATCCGGAGGATTAATGATGGCGGTGAATTCTTCTATGTCCATCATACCCAAATTGGAGATAGTAAATGTATTGCCGCTGAATTCGGCTGGTTGTAATTTTTTATCTTTTGCTTTGCCATACAGTTCTTTTGCTTCGGCGGCTATTTGTGATAATGTTTTCTGATCAGCAAAACGTATTACCGGTACAATCAAACCTTCGGGGAGTGCCAGTGCCGAGCCAATATGAATGTGCTGGTTGTGCCGGATGAAATCTCCCATCCAGCTACTGTTAACATCAGGATGTTGGCGCAATGCTATTGCACTTGCCTTAATGATCAAGTCATTAAAAGAAATCTTTACCGGACTAATTTCGTTCATGGCTACCCGTGAAGTCATGGCATTATCCATGTTTATTTGCATGGTCAGGTAAAAATGCGGAGCAGTAAATTTACTTTCACCCAGGCGTCGGGCAATTACCTTACGCATTTGAGTTAACGGTGTATCGGTATATCCTTCCTCTCCGTTTGCTATGAATGCAGGGGCTACCGCAGCTTTGGCTACCGGAGTTGACGGCGCAGTTTCAACTTTTGCAGCAGGTGCAGCGGCCGGTACATAACTATCAATGTCTTTTTTAGTGATGCGGCCATTATCGCCGGTACCATTCACTTTCTTTAAATCGATTCCTTTGTCGGCTGCTAATTTCTTTGCAAGGGGGGATGCTTTTATTCTATCATTTGAAGGTGCTTCCTCTTCAGCTTCGGGTGCAATGGCTGCTTCTTCAGGTGTTGCAGTTTCAGCGGTTGGCTGATTACCTGCTGCCGGTGCCAATGCATTTGCGCCAGCTTTTTCTGCAGCAATATAAGCACTTACATCAGTACCTGGTTTTCCTACAATAGCAATAATCTCATTTATTTTTGCTGCACTACCGGCTTCAACGCCTATATATAAAAGGGTGCCTTCTTCATATCCTACCACTTCCATAGTTGCTTTATCAGTTTCCACATCAGCGAGTACGTCATCACTTTTTACAACATCACCTACTTTTTTATTCCATGCTACAATCTTTCCTTCAGTCATAGTATCACTCAGCAATGGCATACGTATTTCCTTTGCACCAGCAGGTAATTCCACTTTAGCCGGTGTTGAACTTGTTGCTGCCGGGGCCGTTTCTTTAGGTTGGGTGGCTTCTTCAACAGCTGGTGCCGGTTCCGCTTCTGATTTAGCTGCCGGTGTTGCGCTTCCTGCAGCATCCAGTGCCGCTTTATAATCTTCGCCATCCTTACCAATTACCGCAAGTATCCCGTCTACCTGGGCCGGTTTTCCTTTTTCTACACCAATATATAATAAAGTGCCATCATTATAACTTTCCAGTTCCATGGTGGCTTTATCGGTTTCTACTTCAGCTAACAAATCACCGGATTTTACTTTGTCACCCACTTTTTTATGCCACTCTACAATCACACCTTCTGTCATCGTATCACTCATACGGGGCATGCGAATCACTTCTGCCATAATTGATAATTTCTATTGTTTTAAAATGGAAGTCGAAATTAATGCAAAAAAGGCAAATAGCTGCCCTATTCTTACCGCTCATTTAATTATAGTTTTTGAAAACAAATAATCGGCATCTTGAGCTATGAAAAATAACATTCCCTGAAGTAATGGGTTGGTGATTTATGTCTTCTTTAATTGGATGGAAAATTTTCCAACATAAAGCCATTTTAGGAGATAAATACATCTACTATCGGAGTGAGGTGCCGAACTTAAGATTAAATACTACTATAATGTATATCGAAATGTGGGGGCATGTATTTGGTTGGAATTCGCTTTCCACTATTGAATATTCATATCCCCTTTATTCCAGTTCCAGCTTCAATTTTTCCCTTAGTTCCTTTACCAATGGATATTCTTCAATTATTTTGAAGTATTGTTCTTTCCTGGTTAATGGTTTTTCGCTCACGACCTCCTGTTCTTCTTTTTCAACGATCGTTAACTGGTAGATAAGGGTGCGGTTATTAAAATACTCCTGCAAATGAGTTATCAGGTCTGTTCTTTCTACCTCAATAAAAGCTTTGTGAATATCTCCCTGGGTAATGATCTCGATGGTATTTTGATCTATTATTTTTAATTCTGCGGCTCTAAAATTAGTAACAGCCGAGAAATTACTTTTCCCCCTTAGCTTTTCTACGAACAAACCCCAGGCCGCATGTAATTCTTCTTCAGTTAAAGGTTTTATTTCAGTTCCACCTTCATTATTTTTCTGGGTTATTTTTTTACGGATACTCATCAGCGAACCCAATGATGTTTTTACCTCGGAAGAAGAAATGGGAAGTTTACCCTCTGTTTTTCCAATGGTTGAGTGTAGGGTGTCAGCAGGTTGGTAATTAATCGTTTTATTGATACCTGTTTCCGGTTGTTTTATAATAAGTTTTGCTGAAGCGGATGCGTGCGTTGGCCTCACCTGCTCTGTTAACGAAGATATAGATGCAGAACCGGTTACTCTAACAATGGGAATTGATCTAAAAGCTACCGTTTTTGCACCATCAATTAGTTTTTTTTTACTTACAATGCCATCATTGTTTACCAGTTCCAATGCCTGCTGCAAATAACTTAGTTTGATGATGGTTAGCTCTACATGTAAGCGCTTATTACGGGCTTGTTTATAATTGATCTCCGCTTCGTTTAAAATATTTAATGCGCTTATTGTAAAAGCCGGTGCAATTTTTTGTGCTGTCTGTAAATACTTTTGTTTAAAATCTTCAGCCACTTCAAGCAGCATGGCAACTTTGGCATCGCGGCTAACCAGCAGGTTACGTAAAAATTCAGCAAACCCATTTAATACCAGGTCACCTTCAAAGCCTTTACGGTTAATTTCATCAAACATTAATAAAGCACTGCTTAAATCCTGCTGCTGTACATAATCGAGCATTTTGAAATAATAATCCTCATCTAAAATATTCAGGTGTTCCAGCGTATTTTGATAGGTAACGGCCCCATTTGTAAAACTTACTATTTTATCTAAAATGCTCAGTGAATCTCTCATGCAGCCTTCGCTTTTTTGAGCAATTACATGAAGGGCTGTTTTTTCCGCCGTGATGGCTTCTTTTTCACATATTTCCTGCAGATGCTCTACTGTATCATTATTGGTGATGCGTTTAAAATCAAATATCTGGCAACGGCTTAAAATAGTAGGAAGAATTTTGTGTTTTTCTGTGGTGGCTAATATGAAGATGGCATAAGAAGGAGGCTCTTCAAGCGTTTTCAAAAATGCATTAAAAGCCGATGAACTTAACATGTGTACCTCATCCACAATATATACTTTGTATTTACCGGCCTGGGGTGCAAACCGAACCTGCTCTACCAAGCTCCTGATATCATCTACCGAGTTGTTGCTGGCAGCATCCAGTTCATGTATGTTTAAAGAAGTGCCGGCATCAAAGGAAATGCAACTATTGCAGGTATTACAGGCTTCGCCGTCTTTGGTTTGATTTTCGCAGTTGATGGTCTTGGCTAAAATTCTTGCGCAGGTAGTTTTACCTACACCCCTTGGTCCGCAAAATAAAAATGCATGGGCCAGTTGGTTGTTCTTTATTGCATTCTTTAAAGTGGTGGTAATATGCGATTGGCCCACTACGGTTGAAAATATCTGTGGCCGGTATTTACGTGCTGATACTATGAATTTATCCATATATTAAAACCGCCTGCTGACGGATATTTTTAGTTTGAACTTATATGTGCAAGTTAATAAACACCTGGTTCTTTTGGGCAAAAGAGTAGTTTAAAATATAGGTGACGAATGCTTGCCAAAGCATTAAAATTCATAATTCACAAATTCCTGATTTTGGATATTAATCTAATATCGGATGTCTTTTAAATTCTTTTGTCTGGTCGAATAAATAACGGTAAGTGACCAGGTTTTTGCTTCTAAAGGTTTCTCCCAGGCTTTCTGCAACATTAATCATTTTTGGGTTGAAATCTCCGATCCATTGCATTTCATAAGCTGTGTAATGTACATTGGGTTGCTGTATCACTTTGGCAGATTCACCAATAACATAAGCATCTATACCCTTACCCTGCCATTCGGGTACCACTCCAAATACAACACCGCTGAATTTTTTATTGGGCTTAAATTTTTTGATCCATAAGAATTTAAGTTTATGATATAAGTCGAATTGGCCGTTGAGATGTTTAAACCACTGGTTCAAATCGGGGATATTCACAAACATGGCAATGGGTTCCTCCTTATGGTAGGCAAACCAAATCAATTTTTCATCCATTACCGGTTTCATCTTATTAAAAAGCAACAGTACCTGTTCTTTAGCCATCTGTTTTAAACCACCGTGGCCGGCCCAGGCTCTATTGTAAATAGTGGTAAAGTCATTGGCAAATTTTTCGAGCTGGTCTTTTTTAATATGTTTAGAGGAAAAGTCAGGATTATTGTCGTAAACGGCATGCCTGTCATGAATCTTTTTTTCCAGCGGTGCCTTTGGATGAAGGCCAAAACAAACCTGGTTAAAAAAAAGCTTAAACCCATAATTTTCAAACAAATCCACATAATAGGGAGGATTATAATTCATGCAATACAAAGGTTCATCAAAACCTTTTGTTACAAGTCCCCACCATTTGTCTCTTTCTCCAAAATTGATGGGCCCGTCCATGGCTTCCATTCCTTTTTGAATCAACCAGTGTTTTGCATTGTCGATCATCAGGTCGGCGGCCTGCTGGCTATTAATGCATTCAAAAAAGCCAATACCGCCTACGGGTACATCATCGCCTTTGCTTTTATATTTTTTGTTTACAAATGCGGCGATGCGGCCTATTAATTCTCCTTTATCATTTCTCAGTATCCAGCGCTCTGCTTCACCAAAGCGGAATGCCTTGTTTTTTTTTGGATCAAAAACTTCGTTGATGTCTTTATCCAGCGGGCGGATCCAGTTGGGATCATTTTTATATAATTCAACCGCTACATGGAGGAATTGAGTGGCGGTAATATTGTCTTTTACAGGAATAAGTTGCATAAATAATTGAAAGAACGCAAATGTAAGTTTTTAGCATTTGGTTGCGATAAAAATACGCTCGTTACTTTAGTTGAATTGCAGAACATTAATGTGTAATTAAGCTCCTTCTATTAAGCCAAGCGTGTTGCCGAATGGATCGGTAATAATCCCTACTTTTATTCCTCCGCCAACTTCTTTCACTTCATCTTTCAGCACTGCACCGTTTTCCAATAATTTTTTAACGCATTCTTCTATTTTATCCACTGCCCAAAAAGCTACTGATTGGTTCCCTTTTTCAATACCATCCATATCCGGATCCAACCCCAGTTCAAAACCATTGATATCAAACCCAACGTAAAATGGTTCGTCAAAATAGGGCTGAATCCCAGTTATGTTGGTGTACCAATCTCTTGCTTTTTGCAAATTGTCGGTATGATAAATTACGGTCCTTAACTTTTTAAACATTTGGTATGAGATATTTTATATAAAGCGATTAGTAGCTGCTAATAAAAAAGAGAATGATCATTCATTCTCTTTTTTTATTAATTCCAAAGTTATTTTCCTGTACAAAGGAAAACTATTATTTACCTGAACCCATCTTGGCTTCAATGCTGAGTGTAGCATGCGGCACTGCCCGCAAACGAGCCTTGTCTATTAACTTACCTGTAACTCTGCAAATTCCGTATGTTTTGTTCTCGATACGCATCACCGCTTTTTCGAGATGGTCAATAAAAGTGATCTGGCGGCTTGCCATTTGGCTCAACTGTTCCCTTTCCATGCTGAGGCTACCATCTTCCATGGTCATATACCTGTTGTCACCTTCATCTCCACCCATTTCGTCTTTGCGGGTAATTAAACCATGCAGGTATGCCAATTCTTTCTTAGCTGCCTCCAGTTTCCTTTGAATTAACTCCCTGAACTCCTGCAATTCCGAGTCACTGTAGCGTTGCGACGGAGCACCCGGGTCCCTTTGCGTTTTATCCAAAACAGACTTTGTAAAGTCCGGTTGGTATTTACGCACCGTTTTAGTGGCTATTTTCGGAATTACAACGGGTTTTGGTGCAGGAACTTTAATGTCTTTTGCTTTTACTTCAGCAGCAGGCTTGGCCGTAACTGCTTTTTCACTGGCAGCATTTGCTGCCGGGCTTTTAATTTCTTCTTTTTTTGCCATAATTTTTGGAGCTGGATTGACAGCTTTAATAAGAATTTTATTTACCGCTACCGGTTCTTTTGTTGCTTGCTTTGTAATGGGTTTAACTATTTTTTTAGCCTGAGTTACTTTTTTAGGTGTGTTTTTAGTTAAAGGGTTTACTGGTTTAGAAACTGGTGTGGTTACTTTTTTGCTGGTTGGGTTTACTACCTGATTTTTTTGTACAGGTTTGGCAAGTGCTTTTTTGGGTACAGACTTAACTGTTACTTTTTTGGGAGCAGGCTCTGCAACCTTTTTCCCGACAGGTATTACAACCTTTTTAGGAGCTATTTTTTTTGAAGGTGCAACTTTAATAGCCTTAACAACTTTTTTGGTTACGGGTTTAGTGGCACTAGCTATTTTTTTTGCAGCAGGTTTTACCGCTGCTTTTCCTGCTTTTGACGGAACTTGCTTTTTTGTAGCCATACTACTCTGCTTTTTTAAGTACGTTCACTTTTAATATGGCATTATTCACCTCAATTTCGGTGCCCTCGTTTAAAAAGGGATAAAAAGCAAGCGAATCTGCCAGAATTTCGGCGCAAATATAATCTTTATATTGATTTAAAGAATGTTGCAAACCTGCATTTTCCACCACTGATACATTTATTCTGTCTGTTAATTCAAAACCACTGTCTTTACGGATATTCTGAATTTTATTCACAAATTCACGGGCATCACCCTCTTTTTTCAAATTATCGGTGATAGTTATATCCAAAGCTACAGTCAATGCACCCTTATTGGCTACTTCATATCCCGTGATTTCATCGGTGGAAACCTCCAGGTCTTCATTCGATATGATAACTGGTTCTTCATTTTTTGCCTGGTAATCAGGGTTTAGTAAATATTCACCTTCCAACACTCTGTCGATAGTTGTATTGCTGAAATTACTTATTACATCAGCCGCCCACTTCATTCTTGCTCCGAGTTTTTTGCCCAGTGTTTTAAAATTGGCCTTCGCCTTTTTTTGGATGAAGTCATTTTCAGCACCTAAAACATCTACTTCCTTTATATTGGTTTCTGCTTTTATGATTTCTTCCACTCTTTTTATCCTGGATGCCATTTCTGCATCCATTGCAGGAATAAAAACCTTTTGCAACGGTTGACGAACTTTGATATTTACCTTTTTGCGTAACGACAGTATTAAAGATGATGCATCCTGCGCCAGTTGCATCCTTATTTCAAGGTCTGCATCTATAACCGCTTCATCTACAACAGGAAAATCAACATGATGTACCGATTCGCTGGAAAAGCGACCAGTAATATCGTTTAAATTAAGAAATAACCAATCCGCGAAGAAAGGAGCAATGGGTGCCATCAGGAGGGTCAATGTTTCAAGACATTCATATAAAGTTTGATACGCAGCAATTTTATCCTGCTCATATTCGCCTTTCCAAAAACGACGACGGCAAAGACGTACATACCAGTTGCTTAAATGTGCATCTACAAAATCTTCGATCGCACGGCCTGCCTGCGTAGGTTCATATTCATCCATGCTTTGGCGTACGGAATTTATCAATGTATTCAGCGATGACAATATCCATTGGTCTATTTCGGGCCTTTCTTTCACCGGGATATAGGCTTCTTTAAAAGCAAAACCATCCACATTGGCGTATAGGGCAAAAAACTGGTAGGTATTATATAAGGTGCCAAAAAACTTTCGTTGTACTTCTTTAATACCTTCATTGTCAAATTTTAAACTATCCCATGGCGATGCATTGGTAATCAGGTACCAGCGGGTGGCATCAGATCCAAAGGTATCGATTGTTGTAAATGGATCTATCACATTTCCTGTACGCTTGCTCATTTTATTACCTTTCTTGTCCAATACCAGGCCATTGCTCACAACGGTTTTGTAAGCCACACTGTCAAATAACAATACGCCCAATGCATGTAGGGTATAAAACCAACCCCTGGTTTGATCAACTCCTTCGGCGATGAAGTCGGCAGGAAATGCCCCGGTTGCTCCTTTGCCATGGAGTGGTGAATTGGCTGAGGCGGCATGGTACTGCCAAAAGTTTTCGGTATTTAACGGGCCAAACTCATTGGAACTGGTATCTGGTAATCCCCATTGGGCATAGGGCATCGCCCCGCTATCAAACCAAACATCTACCAGGTCAGATACACGTTTCATTGGAAGCCCTTTCGGGCTTACTAATATAATGTCATCTACATAAGGTTTGTGCAGATCAAGAATGCCTTCATGCAAATAGTTTTTATTAGTATCGCCTCCTAACAATTCGCCGGCTTTCTTAATTTCTTTATTTAGTTCATCAATTGAGCTGATACATAACTGTTCTCCTCCATCCTTTTCATCAATAAAATTACCATCGGTATCCACGCTTTTCCAAATTGGAAGGGGTGTGCCCCAAAAGCGGCTGCGGCTCAGGTTCCAATCCACCATATTTTCCAGCCAGTTACCAAACCGGCCAGTGCCGGTAGCAGCAGGTTTCCAGTTAATTGTTTTATTCAGTTCAACCATTCTGTCTTTTACCGAGGTTGTTTTAATGAACCACGCATCCAAAGGATAATAAATGATTGGTTTATCGGTTCGCCAGCAATGGGGGTAACTGTGTTCGTACTTTTCTACCTTAAACGCCCGGTTTTCCTTTTTCAGCTTAACGCTGATATCTATGTTTACATCTACATAATCTTTTTCATCCTTGTAGTCTTTTACATAACGGCCACTAAATTCACCCGTTCCCTCTACAAATTTGCCTTGCTTATCTACCAGGGTTAATATGCCCAGGTTATTTTTCTTTCCTATTTTATAATCATCAGCGCCAAAGGCTGGAGCGGTATGAACTATACCGGTACCATCTTCCGTAGTTACAAAATCACCCGTTATTATTTTAAAAGGGACTGCCTCCGGTGTAATTTCCCGGATATTTTCAATGGTATTTGATTCACACGGAAGTAATTGTTCGTAAGTAATTCCTTCCAATTCTTTTCCCTTTAATTCAAGAAGTATTCTCCAGGGCAAAACTTTGCTATTCTCTTTATACTCATCAAAATCTCCATTTTCCGATTCGGGTTTAAAATATTTTGAAACCAAACTTTTGGCCAATATTACATTGATGGGTAAATGGGTATAGGGGTTAAAAGTTTTTACAAGTACATAATCAATGTTTGGCCCTACCGTTAAACCAAGGTTAGAAGGAAGAGTCCAGGGGGTTGTCGTCCATGCTAAAAAGAAAACTTCCCGCTCTGTAGCGGGATAATCTGCAGTGGACGAAAAGATCTTACCTGTGGCAGGGTGCACTAAAGCCCCTCTTTCGGAGGGGTTGGGGAGGCTGAACATCACTGTTGCGCTGGTATCCTTTACATCTTTATAGGTACCGGGTTGATTCAACTCATGCGAACTTAGCCCGGTGCCGGCTGCAGGTGAGTAAGGTTGAATACTCACGCTTTCGTATAAGTATCCTTTTTTATACAGTTCGCTCAGTATCCACCAAAGCGTTTCAACATAGTTATTTTCAAAAGTTACATAGGGATTGTTTAAATCAACCCAATAGCCCATTTTATTGGTGATGTCATCCCATTTATCCTTAAATTTCAATACTTCTTTACGACAGGTTGCATTATATTCGGCTATCGATATTTTTTTTCCGATGTCTTCTTTTGTAATTTCCAACAGTTTTTCAACGCCCAATTCTACCGGTAAGCCGTGTGTGTCCCAGCCACCCTTCCGTTTTACCTGGAAGCCTTGCATGGTTTTGTACCTGCAAACCAGGTCTTTTAAAGTACGGGAAATAACGTGATGAATACCGGGCATACCATTGGCACTTGGGGGTCCTTCATAAAATACAAAGGGCGGCTGGCCTTCCCTAAGGGATACACTTTTTTCAAATGCCTGGTTTTCCTTCCATTTGTCTAACACTTCATTGCCAATACCCGGTAAATCCAATTGCTGGTATTCTTTATATTTATCGCTCATAGTAATATTACTGTCAGTAGTCTAAAATGTGTGCAAAGGTAGTAAAATCGGGTGTTTGAATAATATCAAAATACAGTGTCGTAGTCGGGGTAAAAATTAATTTTTTAAGTTTTCCACATATTTCCCATTTGGCATAATATTGGTCTTTAAAATGTAAATCTGGTAATTGTAATCCTGTACTGGCTTGATGCCTTATTTATTTATTCTAATTATTTAACTACATACTAATTTGATTTTAATTTTAGCCTTAAAAAACTCTACCGCTCAAATTAAACAGTTTTCTTTTTCATCGTTATTTGAGTAAGTCCATTTAAAATATTTGCAAAGTGAAAGTGATTATGTCGCAAAATCTTTGCTGGTTTAGGGTTTTATTAGGGTAAAGACGGGGGTATTCCTACTCCCGTCACTTTTTATTTCAACTATCTCATTATAAATCCTTATGTCCCGTTTTAAATCTGAATTTTATTGAATAACCACCTAATCAGAAGTGATCCATCATCCGTTTAAAACCAATTCCAATTAATTAGGAATTAACAAGGTTCTTTAAAAACTGAATTCCTTTCTATCTATTTCTGGCAAACAATAAGGCTTGTTGAATATTTCAGCAGGCCTTCGTTTTTTCATGGAGTTTATTTGAAGCGTTGTTCTGTTTTACTTTTCTATTTGATGCCTTATTGATTCGTTGCCACCACATTATATAACCAGTAACCGGGAAAATGACTCCTAAAATACAAACAATTAATCCAATAATTTTGGATGGGGTACCCCAAATAGCCGCCGTATGAATCGGTTTAAAAATAGTTCGTACCCGCTGCCCAAGGTTTCGGTCGCCATATTGCAGATATTGCATGATAACAGGTTCGTACCTGTTTACATAATAGAAATCAACCGCAGACTCATGACTGGCTTTAAATGGCAACACCGAAATGGTATAGGGAGAAATCGAATCTTTTGGTGCTGATATATTATAATATTTAACTGAATTCACCTTTGACTTAATGCATTGAAGTACTTCATCAAAAGAGAGCGTTTGGGCATTTGGCAAGGATACTACAGCGGGAGGTTTGGGTTGTTGCATAGATGAGTTGGTCACTTTATAAATTCCTTTATTAAACCAGGCAAATGACCAGCCCAACCCTGTAAAGGCAAGTATGAAAAGAAATAGGGCCGAATAAAATCCAAATACAATATGCAGGTCATGATTTACTCTTTTCCACCCTCCTTTCCACTTCATTTTAAGGCGCTGCTCCAATATATTACGGTTTTTGGGCCACCACAAAATAATGCCGGTAAACAGTATGAAAAGGAAAATCAAGGTGCAAATACCCACAATCAACTTTCCGGTATCGCCCCCTAAAAGTCTTCTGTGAAGTGACATCATTGTAGAGAAAAAGCTATCCCGGTGATTATATATTTCAATGACTTCTGTCGTATAAGGGTTTACAAAAGCAATCAACCGGATATTGTCTTTTGCCCCTTGTTTTATTTTTGACGGTACTACTTTTAATTGGCTGGATTGCCCTGTTTTTATGCCCTCATCCTTAATAAGTGTGTAAGATACCTCAATGGTTCGGCTGCTGTCAGTATAGATCTTTAATACGTTAATAAGTGCGGCTGGTTCTTTCTTCTCCAGGGATGAAATAATTTCTTCAATTGGCCTGGCCGCCAATCCGGGCTGTACAAAATATCTTTCTTTGTGAAATAGGTGTTGTAATTCTTCTTCAAAAACCAATACCGCGCCGGTAAAACAGGTAGTCATAATAACCAATCCTGCTCCAAAAGCCAGGTAAAGATGTATTCTTCTAAAAAGGGTTTTCAATTTGCTGATTTTACGTTTTATTCAACTGGCCACACATAGTGGTGGCTAGTTGAAATTTTGCTAAATGTAATTAGAATTTTAAAGCAATCGTACTAATATATTGCCGGAGAGCAATTGAATTGATACTATAATTTTCGTGTACATAATAATTGTAGGTATTAAAAAGATTTGAACCCTTTACCATCAGAGACATTTTTTATGAGTGTAGCCCACTGAATTATCGGCTGTAGTGTTTGGTGACCATATTGATAATTCCACCGGGAGCCACATTGCCGTAGAGAATGGCAGCACTTCCTTTTAATATTTCTACTTTTTCGAGCGAACTAATTTCCGGCATTGTGCTAGTATTTATCAGTGAGACATTCTTAAACATATTGCTCCTCGAAAAGTTATATCTCCTGGCAGAAAACTTTCCAGGGTAAACATGAGCAATTTTAGTTATTTTGAATAAGCCAATTGAATCGCTGATATTGAATTTCTAAAGTTCTCTGATTATAATATTTACATTGGCCACAGGGGAGCCGCCTTTAGTTACGATTTTTCCGGAAAGTTTGGTTTGAGATTTTGTAATGAATGCGATACACAACAAAGGGATAATTAATACTGGTTTTGATATATATAAAATGAAACATGAGTTAAAATTTGAACTATTTATTATTAATGCAAAGAAAACTTACCCATCATTTCAGGTGCTTACATAAATGGGAGTTCAGTTTACGCAAAACGGAAAGGATTTACCTGAGCAGTAATTCACAAGGCTTAATGCCGGTGTGTTTTTTGAAAGCGGTGCTAAAATGAGAAATAGAGGAATAACCAAGAAGCAATGATACTTCAGTTACACTAAGGCCTTTTTCGTATAAAAGGTATTTTGCATGTTCCATTCGCTGGCTTTGATAGAAATCAAAGATGGTAGTTCCAAATAACTCTTTGAAACCTTTTTTTAAATAGCATTCATTAATGGCTACTTTCCGGCTTAATTCCTTGATCGTTAAGGGTTCGCCGATATGTTGCAATAATACTTCCCTTGCTTTTGTTATCTTTTCACGGTCATCGGCATTGGCAAGGAACTTACAGGTAAAAACTTCTTCTTTATCTCCCAGCATACAATCCATACTATACAATAGCAATATTTGTGTTTGGGCATTTACAAATATATTTTCAAGGGTATCGGTATAAGTATGATTCAGCAACGCCTCAATGGCTTTCCTGGTTTTACCGCAAAGGGGTAATTGTTTTGAAAAAGAAGTGTTATGTGAAAAAGACAGCACTTCATCAGAGATATTGAGCTGTTTTTTCCCTTTTACAAACTGAGTAAGATAGGAAGGCTTAAAACTAAAGCTTAGCACATCCACACTTTCTACCTTTTCAACACAGGTCTTCGAAGCATTAAATTTACACATATCACACTCCGTTTGCTTTTGACGACAATATACATTGCCCGAAATGCAAAATTTTAGTTCAAGATAATTGGCATCAGCATTGTTTTTTTCATAATGGTATTCCAGAATACCGGTATCTTCAATACTCCATTGCGGTAGTTTTTTGTACCGCTTTATAGCATAGTGAACCGAACCCGGAACCGACCGGTCAATATCCTGCAATACATCCAACTCATTATACAGGAGCGGTTGCTTTTGCGCAATTTCCAATATGTTTTTTACCTGATTCATTGATAACTTTCGATACAAATATACAGGAATAAGGCTAATAAAATAGTATCTCCAATGGCGGCAGATATCAATTGGTTTAATTATGACATAAAAATGGCAAAATCAGTTTGGTAGTTGGCTCGTCATCCTTTTTTGTTACATACTGTCATTTTTCTGGTATTTACGCTTCTGTTTTTGTGAAAATCAATGTTGAAATAAATCCGTAAATAAGGCGGCTCTTAATTGCCTTAAACCCTTGATTTTCCTTATATTTGCACGAATATAGATATTGATAATTTTAAAGTGAATTTGCCCAAAAATATGAGTACAGAAATTGAAGAAGCAGTTCTCCCCGACATTCACGGCTATGGCGCCGACAGTATCCAGGTTTTAGAAGGTTTAGAAGCAGTTCGCAAACGTCCTGCCATGTACATTGGCGATATCGGCGTTAAGGGATTGCATCACCTTGTGTACGAAGTAGTGGATAACTCCATTGATGAAGCGCTGGCAGGTTATTGCAGCAATATCATAGTTACCATTAATGAAGATAACTCTATCACTGTTGCCGATGACGGACGTGGTATTCCGACTGGATTGCATACAAAAGAAAACCGAAGTGCCTTAGAAGTGGTGATGACTGTTTTACATGCGGGCGGTAAATTTGATAAGGATTCCTATAAAGTTTCGGGTGGTTTACATGGTGTAGGGGTAAGTTGCGTGAATGCATTGAGTAGTAAATTGCACGTAACCGTAAACAGGGATGGAAAATCATTTGAACAGGAATATTCAAAAGGGGTACCTAAATATCCTGTAAGGGAAACCGGTGAATCTGAAACACATGGCACCACCGTGCAGTTTTGGCCCGACCTTACCATTTTTACATCAGGTATTTATAACCGCGAGATACTGGAAGGCCGCCTGAGAGAACTGGCTTTTTTGAACAGGAAGATAACCATTATCATCAATGACCTCAGGGACTTAGATGAGAGCGGAAAATCGTACACAAAAACTTTTTACAGCGAGGGTGGAATTGTGGAATTTGTAGAAATGCTGGATAAGAATGCCAACCGAAACCCATTATTGCCAACCGTAATTTATTGCGATGGTTATGATACCTCCAGTAATGTAACAGTAGAGGTAGCCATGATTTATAATACCGGCTACCAGGAACATCTTTTTAGTTATGTAAATAATATCAATACCATTGAAGGTGGTACACATGTGGCGGGTTTCCGCCGATCCATCACCAGGGTATTTAAAAGCTATGGCGAGAAGGAAGGAATGTTTGAGAAGGCAAAGGTAGAAATTGAGGGGGACGATTTCAGGGAAGGATTGAGTGCGATTATATCAGTAAAAGTACCCGAGCCACAGTTTGAGGGACAAACAAAAACCAAACTGGGAAACAATGAAGTAATGGGGGTGGTAGACAGTACTTTGAGCCGTGTGTTGAACGCCTACCTGGAAGAAAACCCAAAAGATGCTAAAACCATCATTCAAAAAGTAATCCTTGCAGCACAGGCAAGGGCGGCGGCCAAGAGGGCAAGAGAAATGGTACAACGTAAAAGTGTACTCACCGGGGGCGGATTACCCGGTAAACTGGCTGATTGCAGCGATAAAGATCCAAACCGTTGTGAGCTATACCTGGTGGAAGGAGACTCTGCTGGTGGCACAGCCAAGCAGGGAAGGGACAGAAGTTACCAGGCAATTCTTCCTTTGAGAGGTAAGATATTGAATGTGGAAAAGGCAATGGAACATAAAATATACGACAATGAGGAAATCAGGAATATGTTTACTGCATTGGGAGTAAAAATTGGCACACCTGAAGATCCCAAAGCACTCGATCTTTCTAAACTACGGTATCACAAGCTGATTATAATGACTGATGCCGATGTGGATGGAAGCCATATTGCCACACTCATATTAACTTTCATATTCAGGTATATGAAAGAACTGGTAGAACAGGGTTACGTTTATATTGCCCAGCCTCCATTGTATCTTGTAAAGAAGGGGAAGGACCAGGACTATGCATGGACTGATGCAGAACGTAAAGTGTTGATCACAAAATTTGGACAAGGAAAAGATGATAGTGTAACCACCCAGCGTTACAAAGGGTTAGGTGAAATGAATGCTGAACAATTATGGGAAACAACTATGAATCCTGCCACCAGGACATTAAAACAGGTTACCATTCAAAGTTCTGCTGAGGCCGATTTGGTATTTAGTATGTTAATGGGAGATGAAGTACCGCCAAGAAGGGAGTTTATTGAGACCCATGCAAAATATGCTAAAATAGATGTGTAGTCGTAACTGTTAAAAATGCTTTTTTAATTCAAGATACAGGTAGTCCCGGTTAATTGCCTGGGCTTTTTTTTGTGCTAATGCGTAAGCCTGCACAAACCGAAGCCACAAGTATGCAGGCGTCAATAGCTTTGCTGTTGCGATTTGCTGTTCTATTTAATTAAAATTGTGTTGTGGGTGAATGGACGACTTCGAAATGAACATTGAAATTGTTCCGCATACATTGGGAACACAAGGCCTTATAAATGTGTGCGTTTTGTCACCGGTATAACTTGTTTGATCTGGTAGTTTGTTCAGATATAATACATGATAGAAAGTAGTCCGCCAATACTGAAAGCACATTGATTGCTTTTATTGAATGATTCAATAAAATGACAGTTATTGAAATGATCTGAAATTTTCAGCAGTTATAATATGTGATTGATCGGCGCTTTTTCAGAAACCTCTTCCCCAGACAGGTATAACAGGACGGTAAAAAAATAGTCCATAAAGCTCATTAATTTCTTTTCCATGATAATGTTGTTTTAGTTTTATTGAATGCAATATTTTTTATATTGGGAATCTCAAAGATGAGATATTAACACCATCTCTGCAATCACATATTGATGTGAAAAATCTGAATTCCGAAATCTTCATTTTGTCTGTTAATGCTAAATACGGTGATATTGACTTTTAACACAGCGATTGGTTTAACAAATGTATTGGATTAAAGTTTTTAAATATAGTGTACATGGTTGGGATGCTTTATTTGTCGTATGAATTGCAAAAGGAATAACAGGAATTGTAAAAACCCGAACGATTTAAATGCAACCTCGTACATCGGCTTTGCAGGAAAGAGGAAATTTTTTAAAAGGTCATACGGTAGGGTATGACCTTTACCATTCCACAATCCCTATCTTACCAATTTGAAACCACTACTTCTCCGACCATTCTTTTTATATCAACCTCAGTGTCAAATCCATTTATTACAAAAATTTGACCAATATTTTTGATTGACACAAAACAATCTTCTGCCATATACACGTATAAGTTTGAAGAATGCAATGCGCCCACAGAATGTATGGTTGATTTACTTTTCACAATAATTTCCTTTAAATGGGCTACGTCAATTTTAACCTTCACCTTGTTTCTTAAAGACCCTTTTTTGCAACCCAGGTAAAGGACATCCCCTTTAATTTTCCATTCCAGTTTTTCAACGTCGACATTTTCGCCCGTTATAACAATAATTTTATCGCTGCATTCTGTTAACTGCAGATCAATGCCATTCCCTACAACAATCCTGCTAAAAGACATCTGGTAGTTGAATTGTTTGGAGATAATGAACGTTGGTTTTTTTTCTGATGCAAATGCTGCAATAGATGCTGTAATTAAAATGGTAATAGCCATTGCGATTAATTTTTTCATGTTGTTTTTTATTTGTGTTGCTGTTGCAACTGTTATAGTTTTTATAACACAAATTTGCTTCGAAAAATTTCGGTTCACAATCGCATGACCATGTGAAAAAAATACACTTGTTTATGTTGAATAAAAGAAGCGTAATTATAGAAAGCAACTCATCCGCGGATATTGCCGTTTATCATGTTGCAGCTTACAAGTGTATCACATAAATATGTTTGGGTATGGAGTTGCCTCTTTTTTGAAACCTGGGTTTTTATAAATCCTTTCAATCATCCGGTCAACTATCAACTGCTTTATCATTCATTATCCTCACCTGATTTGAATCCAATTATAACAATCTGCCGGGCAATTCGATTTTACATGGATGCTACTTCCGGGAATGGAAGCTTGTTTCAACATTTATTGTAGTAGTGAATAAGCGGTCAACTTTAAAAATTGATTTGTCGTATAGTATCAATTCATTCGCATGGATGTACACTTCACCCATTTATGCGGTTGCCCGTAAGATGTTATTCGGATACTTTTGTGTTGATACATATAAATGATAAATAAAAAAAATCGGTTATGAAAAGAATTTTAATAGTACTGGTATGCAGTATGACATTATTTAGTTCCTGTAATAAAGAAACCGTCAGGGGTGGGGGCGCTATCATTACCGAAACGCGGGCTTTGCCGGTATTTACCAATGTTGAGCTGGGAGGAAGTGGGGAAGCTATCATTAATTATGGTGTAGCATATAATGTTACGCTGACGGGATACCAAAATCTGCTACCCATTTATGAGACCAGGATGACAGGTAATACCTTGTATTTGCAATTTAAGCCAATGTGTACAATGCAAAGAACAATAATATAAAAGCAATAGTTACCCTCCCGGCTTTATCCGGTTTGCGTATTAACGGATCAGGGAAAATGCAGGCGGGAAATTTTATAAATATTAATCTAACTGCATCTATCAATGGGTCAGGATATATTTTTATAGGAAATAGCCAGTACAATACCGCTTCTTATTCCATCAATGGATCCGGGGATATTGATGCCGGTAGTACAAAAGTAGAAGAGGCAAATGCTCATATTTCAGGTTCAGGCAACATTGAATTAAAGGCTAATATTAAACTAAAAGCTACCATTGTGGGTTCGGGCAGTATTTTTTACCTGGGTAATCCGACAACGGTTGAAACACAGGTAAGCGGAAGCGGTAAGATCATTAGGCGGTAAGGCTTTTTAATAAAAAAACATTGGTATTTATTCCTTGTGTATTAAGAAGTAAATAAAAGGGATTTTATTTTGCCTGGCAGAAGCAAAATGCTGAATGGTTAACAATTACTACCTGCTATAATTTAAAAGTATGGCACTATAATTACAAAAGACCTGGTTTTTATATAGCCAGGCTTTTTTATTATTGAGTCTTTTTTTTAGTATACATTCAATCAGTACAATTATTAGATTTGTAAAGCAAATATGAGAACTGCCTCTTTTATATTCCTGATGTCAATTATTTGCAAACTTAGTTTTGCACAAAGTTTTACTTTCAACCGGTTTACAACCGATGATGGTATCGGCCTTTCCAGTAATGTAGTAAGCAGTATTTACCAGGATGAAAAGGGATTTATTTGGGTAGGGACTGCCAATGGACTGCAACGCTTTGATGGTAGAAAGTTTATCCAGTTTAACAACAACAAACCAGGAAGTGATATTATGCCGGACGCAAGGGTGTTTCAAATAATACCTGCGGACAGTGGGAGACTTTTTCTTGCTTATACTTCTATTAGAGAATTTGGCATTTTTGATCCGTCAAATTTTACGTACAAAAAAATTGCACTCAAAACATTACACGAGATTCCTCCTAGGTCTGATTTTTATACATGGATTGATTCGTATGGAAAAATTTACCTCAACATACTCCGTTATGGCATTTTGCAGTTTGATAAAAAAGAAAATGCATTTGTTGAAAATAATGCGTTTCCATTGCCGGCTGGATGGAAAAATAACTTGCGCAGTGTATATGATGATTCACTAAAGCAGCAGGTATGGATAGGCACGGACAGCGGTTTATGTATTTACAACAGGCAATCCAAACAGATGTGGAACCGGAAATATAACCCCGAAAACCTGGCTGTTTTAAAAAATGAAAAAGTTCAGGATAAGGTTTCTGAAATATATATTGACAGGCAGCGGCGTATTTGGATTTTTGGCTGGCCTGGCGATAATGCGGACATCCAACAGAAATATTGTTTGGATAGTACGGGCAGTAGATATTTGACGCATGATATAAATGGTTTAAATACCGGGCCAACAGGTAACACCGCATTGTATCATTTTTATGAAAACAAAAACAGCAATTTGTGGATATATGGAATGGGGACTTTATTTAATTACAACACAGGGCTTAAGCGTTTTCAATTCCACAAAAGCGCATCGGGCAACGATAATATCAATATTAATTACGGAGAGGTGTTCCAGGTAATGGAAGATAAGGATGGCGGTATTTGGATTGCAACCGACCAGGGTCTTTATTTTACTTCGCTGGGAAGCAATGCCTATTCAGTAATTAATTTAATGTTTGATAATAAAAAAAGCGCTACCTATATCACCGATATACTCGAAATGCCCGATGGCGATTTATGGTTTACTTCGTGGGGAATCGGCGTAAAAACAATGGATAGGGATTTTCAACGAAAAGAAAATTTCGTTTATACCCAGCCGCCTCCTTCCGGTTGGTCACAAGCTGCAAAAAATGATATAAAAAATACCTGGTGCATGAGCAGGCAAACGGCTACAGGCGATGTGTGGGTAGGGTGTAACGAAGGAATACTATTGGTTCACCATCCTGGTAAAAAAACTACGCAATACCTGGTGCCCCCTGAATTTAATAACAGTACCATCAGGTATATAACAGAAGACAGCCAGGGGCAATTGTGGTTTGGTACACAGGCAGGCAGGTTAATAAAATATGCTGATAAAAAATTTACTGTAGTACAGGATATAGGATCAATTATTTACAAAGTATTTATTGACAGGCAGGGATGGATCTGGCTATCCACACACGAAAAGGGCTTTTATGCCATCAGTCCGGCAGATGGAAAAATGATACAACGTTACACTATAAATAATGGGCCCAATAGCCTTTACAGTAATACGGGTAATGATATAGAACAGCTCAATGACAGCATCATTGTATTGGGAGCAGGGGTATTAAATTTTATCAATAAAAAAAGGCAGACAGTTAAGTTGGTTACCTATGCAGATGGGTTACCATCTAACACGGTAGAACGCTTACGGATGGATAAAAGTGGATTTCTTTGGATTATTACATCAAATGGGCTTTGCCGGTACAATCCGAACAATCATAGGCTAACTCCTTATGGAAGAAAGGATGGTATTGTATTGGGAGAAAAAACCAGTGCCGCCGATTTAATACTCAGTAACGGGCATATCGTATTTGCAGGCAGCAATGCCATAATTATATTTCATCCTTCTGTTTATTCCGTCAACCAGGCACCGCCGCCTGTAACCATTACTGATTTTAAAATCTTCAACGAGTTTTTCCCAATTGATTCTTTATTGCAGACAGGTGAAATTAAATTATCCAATGACCAAAATTCCTTCTCCATTTTTTTTGCATCACTTAGTTACATGCAACGTGACAGGCTAACATATTACTATAAAATGGAAGGGTTGGATAAAGAGTGGATAAAGGCCGACCGGTCCACTGCTGTAAATTATTCTTTATTGCCTCCCGGAAAATATACATTCAAAATTTATTGTGAAAATATTGAAGGACAGCGATCGAAAAAAATCACCGAAGTGAAAATTTTTATAAAGCCTTCATTCTGGCGAACCCGATGGTTTGTCAGCACCTTACTGTTTTTTATAGCATTGGTCATTTACGGCATTCACGATATGAGGGTTAAAAGATTGATGGCAGTTGAAAAGCTAAGGAATCGGGTTGCGAGAGATCTGCATGATGATATGGGCAGTACTTTGAGTACAATTAATATTTTGAGTGCCATGGCAAAAAGCAAAATGAATAACGATGCTGTAAAAACCACCGAATACCTTACAAAGATTACAGATAACAGCCAGCGAATGATGGACGCAATGGATGATATTGTTTGGAGTATTAAACCAAGCAATGACAGCATGCAGAAAATTATTGCCCGTATGAGAGAGTTTGCTACTAATGTGCTGGAACCGAAAGAAATCGAATTGGACTTTACTGTGGAAGATATTGTATATGATATCAAATTAAATATGGAAGCCCGGCGGGATTTCTTTTTAGTATTTAAAGAGGCCGTTAACAATGCAGCCAAGTACTCGGGGGCATCAAAAGTATCATTAAAGATATTGGTGAAAAATAAAGTATTAACATTGTTGATACTCGACGATGGAATTGGATTTGTTGTAGCCGTGGCAGATAGCGGTAATGGCCTGGGCAATATGAGAAAACGTGCGGATGCGATGAATGGAAAATTACAGATTCAATCAAGGCTGGGTGAAGGAACAGAAGTGAAAGTAAGTATACCACTAAAAAAAGCCCCCGGCCCCTAATGGAAGTTATTCGGTCAACCTGATTCATCCTTACATTCTTAGATGAGGTACCAATGAAGCAATGATCAGAATTTTAATTACGGGTGCTGTACAATGACTGCATTAATTAATGTAAGATATTATGAACCGCTTTATCAGCCAGAAATTTCGATTTTATTCTTTTGTTTGTATAGCGTTGTTAGTGCTGGTGCATGGATATAATTTGAAGCAGGGATATTTACAACCATTTAGTACTGTTGATGAGGACCTAACTTTTACAACCTTTATCGAATATTTTTTGGCAAATGGAGCGCTTAGGTTTCGCATACCGATGTTGTTTATCATTTCAGGATATATTTTTGCCCTGCGGGATCATAAGCCTTATGGTGAACGAATCGGCAACCGGTTCAGAACCTTGATGATACCTTATTTTGCATGGAGTGCCATAGGTTTAATCATTACTTTTTTATTACAGCAATTTCCATTTACAGCACAACTGGTAAAGGCAGCCGATGTTGATCAGTTAGGAGATAACCGTCCTTATGCAGAAATTGGCTGGGGTGGTATACTCTACCGCTGGGCATTGGTTCCCGTTTCATTCCAGTTGTGGTTTATTCGAAGCCTGTTTGTTTATAACATGTTGTATCCTGTTATTAAGTGGGCAGTGTTGCGGTATCCCGCTATTTGGTTTAGTATTGCATTGCTGTTTTGGTTTCTTGGCTTTCAATTGATTTTCATTGAAGGGCAGGGCATATTGTTTTTTTCATTCGGAGTCTGGTTAAATAAAACAAATTACCCCATCGATAAAAAGCCGGAATGGTACAGTCATTATCTTGGCTGGTTATTCTTTATTGGAGTCAGCATTATCAAATCATTTATGGCTTTTGAATTAGAGCCAGGTAGTGCCGTTACTTTTTGGATACTGATTGTAATGCATGCCACTACCATACTTGCTGGTATTATTGCCGTATGGTATGGGGGTGATTATTTGGTGAGTTGGTGTATGCATAAAAAGTGGTTTGTATGGGCAACTTCTTTTTCGTTTATTATTTTTGGATTACATGTACCCGTCATTGAATACGTAACAATGTATTTATTTCATACCTGGAGCAGTTTCCCTTATCATCGTTTGTTGACGTACTTTGTTGCGCCGGTATTGGTGCTGGGTATTTGTGTTGTAGCAGGTGCCATTTTACGCTCCAGGTTACCTGGGGTTTATAAGATAATTACCGGTGGACGTGGTTTTTAGTGCATCCGGTTTCTGCCAAAGATTTATTTCCCAAGATTCCTTTATGTTTGCTATCAATGCACACACTGTATTGTATAAGACTTTCTTTGTTAGTGTGCATTACTTTTGTTGAACAAGTTTCCTCCTGTTTTACAAACTACAAAATCACATCTTTATGCTGTTGTAGATGCTCATCCCGTGCGATAATTTTGTACCTGTAAATATTTATTAATTATTAAAAATTATTATTATTAGAATGACAACGTTATTTAAGCATGGAAGAATGAGCTGTGCATTATTATTAGCAGCAATACTTTTTTTTACTTCCTGCAAAAAAGATAAAAGCGAAGAGACACCTGCAGGAAGCACGCAGAAGCTGGAAAAATTTTCGTTTGGCGATGAATTTTTAAGTTTTGTTTATTACCCGGATGGTACATTGAAACAAGCCGTGGTTAAAGATGACCTGGCATCGGGAGGCGCTGCAGCTACGTATAATATTTAGTACGATGCTCAAAAAAGAATGAGTGAAGTACATACCAGCGAGGGTGAAAAACTACTTCCTGTTTATGTAAACAATAAGCTGGAAAAGGTAGAAGTAAAGGATAATACCAACACATTGATTGGGCGCACCGAATATGTTTACAATGGCAATCAGGTAACAAGCGCAACAGTACGCACCACGTTATTAGGCCAACTGACTGATCTGATAAAATTTGACTTTACCTATAATGCAACAGGTAATCTCACCAGGACCAATTTGTTTTTTGTTAACCCTGTACGCAGCTACTTATACCTTCAGGCCATGTTGAATATGAGCACGATAACAAAGACAATCCCCTTACTTCGGTAAGCGAATTTCTAAAATTGGTTTGGTTCATTCCGTCAAAGAACAATGTTTTGAAAGAGATTCATAAAGATGAAAATTTAGTTCTGGAAGAAACGATGGAGTATACTTTTACTTATAATTCACGCAATTTGCCACAGGCTGGTACTGCAAAAAGGACAGTTCCGGGAAGCCCGGTTGAGAATTTCCCTTTGCAGGTAATTTATAAATAGGCATCCATCAACATTTCGCAGAGCGGCAATCAGCCACTTTGCGAAATGTTTAAAATTGACTCACATTATTATGTGGTTGCAATGTTGTGATTAAGCATTTAAATTTGTTGATGAAAAGTTGTTGTCATCCACGGTTAATTAAAATTGTATGATAAAATTGTTGCTATACGAGGATAATCCCCAGTTAAGAGAAGGTCTTACCATGCTCATCAGCGGTTCCGAAGGATTTGATGTACTGGCCGGATTTAAAAATTGCGATAACGTAGTGGATGAAGTAGAGGCCTTTAACCCGGATGTGATTTTAATGGATATTGATATGCCTGGGGTAAACGGTATAGAAGGGTTGAAAAGAATAAGGGCGGTGAACAGGGAGGTCAAAATATTAATGCTTACAGTATTTGATGACAATAAGAATATTTTCCAGGCTATTAGTAATGGGGCCAATGGTTATATTCTTAAAAAAACGCCACCCGGTAAACTGCTGGAATATATAGCAGAGGCGCAAACAGGTGGCGCCCCAATGACGGCTTCCATTGCTACCCAGGTGTTAAAAATGTTCTCCTCCATGAACAATGAAAAGGGCGAAGATTACAATTTATCTGACCGTGAAAAACAGGTACTTCAATTGTTGGTAGATGGGTATAGTTACAAAATGATCGCCGCAGGGATGTTTATTGCAATTGACACGGTTAGGAGCCATATAAAAAAAATATATGAGAAACTGCACGTGAATAGTAAAAGTGAAGCAGTTGCAAAAGCTTTTAAGGACAGGATCGTTTAGAATTTCAAGTGTTATTAAATAAGCTGTCTGTTATGGGGAATCGGGTATTAATCCACATATTTATGTGGTTGCCTGCTCCAATCGGGAGCGGTACATTTGCGTTCGAAAGTATTCAAAATATCATGAAACATACATTGAAGGATTGTAGCATATTATGTTTAACATTCCTTATGATCGCATTAGTTTTTCAAGGAGTTAATAACAACCCGGCGATGGCTAATCCGGGAGTAAAAGTATATCACATAACAATATGTGACGATGAAAAGAAAGTTCAGGAGGAATATTACAATTTATCTTTTATAAAATTGATTGGCTTGATTTAGGTCATTTTCACATGATCAATGTATAAAAATTATGTTCATCCTTAAGTTATTTTCCATTAGGCTGGGTTCAATATAAAACTGTTTTTTTTTCTTTTTAGTGTTTAGGAGGCTACCGAAAGGTAGCCTGTTTGTTTCCGCCTTAATTGTCTTTAACCAAAACTTTCTAATCTGGTTGCTGGTTGCTTTCGGTGTATTTTTTGCTAAAACCAATATTTTTAGTAGCTTGTACCACGAAGTTTACTACTTCTCCCATATTTATTAACCATAAATTCTACAAAATGTCAAACATGTTAACAGCTTATTGCATGAAAACGAAAGAAAAAAACGTTCCCATGCAGGATGCGGTGATAACCAAAACAGCCCGCGGTGGATATATGGCCCAGGGCCATGACGGCAAGGGTAATAAAATGACCACGATGCTTGGTGAAGCGAGAGCTTTGGAAGCCGTTAAAGATGGAGTAGCTAAAAAAAGCTGGTAATTTTATAGCTGTAAATTATTAAGGCCATCCGTTGAGGATGGCCTTTTTTTGATTCAGTCAGATTGTTAGTTTAGCTTTTTTACCCATTCCACCGCTTTTTCTTTTCCCTCAAGGTCCTTTGCAATTACCTCTTCCAGCAATTGTTTTGCTGCCTGTTCATCGCCCGGTTTATTTCGCTTTAATAAAGTTAAGGCCTCTAAAAATTTACCACTATTAAAGCGAAGGGTGGTGTCGGATGCCAAAGATGAAAAATAAGCAAATGCTTTTTCATACGCTAAAAGCCGGAGAGATACAATCCCGGCATATTTTTTTGCAGTGCTGTTAGAACGGTTATTTTTTAGAAATGTTTCAAATTCCTGTTGTGCCTCTTTTAATTTACCGGAGTTGAATAAGTCAAGGGCTGATTGCAGGCTGTCCTTTGCACCCATCTCACTACCTAATGATTGAAAATTTTGCTGAATATATTGATCAGCCAGTTGAGCAGGCGAATTTTTGTCGCCGGTAATAAGCCATGTAGTAAGCATAACCGCCGCTACCACACTGGCTGCCGCCAGGTATCTCCATATTTTTTTGACTGGCGATTTTGTAACCTGTAATACTTTTCGTTGCTGGTAAATTTCTCTGAACTGCTGCTTTTTTTCCTGATCCACCTGTTCTTTAATAGCCCCATTGGCAGAAATATAAAAGGCTACTTTTTCTGCAAATGAAATATCATTGTTGATTCTTTGTGCAAACTGTTGTTTTTCTTCTTCAGTTGGTTGTCCTTTAAAATAATCTTCAATGTATTCCATCTCTTCCATTTTAGTCGTTTTTAATAATATATAATTGCCGCAATTTTCCCAGGCAACGCAGCCGGCTTGTTTTTACCACATCTGCGGTTTTGTATTCCATCGATACCGCAATTTCCTTATCGTTGAATCCATCTGCAAACATCGACAGTATTTTCCTGCAGTTATCGCCTAATTGTTTCAATTTGTTTCTCAGAATCTCCTGGTCGGTCTTTTCTATTAACTGCTGAACCACTGTTTTTGCAGAGTCGGCAATCATTCCCAACATATCCGAAATTGGCGCTGTTTGGTGGATGCTGCTCTTATTGGTCGTTTTTTTTCGGATGAGGTCAACACACTTGTTACTAAATATTCTGAAGAGATAGGTTTTAAGCTTAGATCTTTTTTCAAAAAGGCCCCTGGTTATATTATCAATAGCATTGAGGATGGTATCTGAATAGGCATCAAATGCCTCCTCTTCCGGAAGTGAATACCGGTTCATCCCTTCTTTTATAAAATAGGAATGGCGGTTGAAAAGCTCTTCTTCCGCTTTTCTTTTAAAACTGTTGTTTTGCTGAAGGCTTTTGATCAATTCCTCATCAGCCGTAATAATGGTGGGGTTATCAAAAGTCATATAAAAAATAAAGTATTATAGAAAGATAGTAAAAAATATATAAGTGACATGCATTTTTGTCACTTCCCGTTCTACTTTATTGACAACTTAATAATAGATTTGAAGTTATCATAGCTGCCCATAACAGCAATTAATATTAGCATCTTCATTCAAAACCAGCAACATTTTAGGCAGGCGAACAATGTGTTTTTCGGCTACTATTCTGCTAATGTCAACGATTATTTAGTTTCCAACTGGGAGAAACTCATACTTCGTTCGCAGGCTAATAATATTAGGCAGCTTATATCATTGCCTCCGTTACTTTACAGAATATGCGGAGATGGGCCTTTTTCAATCCGGCACAAGTGTTTATCAAAATCAGTTTTACCCCGGTTTGAAGCGTCCGGGCATTTAAACGGTATTGTTTCCTTCTTAAAACGCGGCTGTATTAAGGACCAGGTCTATTTTGAATTACTTTTTATCATTCATGGTAAAAAATAAATGGTGCGCCAGCTTATGGTTAACGTAGCACTCAAAACTATAAGGCCATTAAGTTCCATCATCCTACCCGGAGGTTGTAAAAAATAATAGTAAGTTTTGTTACCTAAATTCTTTGTACAACGACCAATCATTTTGAACATAAATTGGTACCAAATTAAATCCACAACAAACAATCACATTTAACAATCAAAACATGAAACCAATGAAAACAATTTTTTTATTAATGGTGGCGGGATATATTCCAGCCCTGTTGACAACAAATAGGGCTTCCGCTCAAAATACGGTTAGCCTTGAAATACTGGAGTCTCAAAAAAATGAGGTAGCCCTTGAAAAAGGAGTAAGACCCGTAAAAAACAATACCGTGAATATGGAGTCCATTAGTACCAGGGCAATCAAGGCATTTGCCAAAACATATAAAAATGTAAGTGGCGAACAATGGGAAAAAATCCCTGATGGGTACACCGCCAAATTTATTTCGAATGGCGTAAGTAACCGCATTTACTTTGACGCTAAAGGAAACTGGAGTGGTAGTTTAAAAGGTTATGGCGAAGATAAATTACCAGATGATGTCAGGGATATCGTAAAGCGTTCGTACTACGATTACTCCATTACATATATTCAGGAAGTGGAGACTATTGACTCACAAGGTAAGCCAACGTATATTGTTCAAATGCAGGATGCGAATACACTTAAACAGGTAAGTGTCTATGAAGGGGAAATGACTACCTGGAAGGAATATAAAAGAGGGTCGTAATCATGCGGCGTTATGTTAGTCCATTTTTAAAATGGCAGTATGGAGAACTGATTCGTTTAAACAATTCAGGGAACTTAAATTCATCGATCAGGTAAGTTTTTATGGGTCAACAAAATATCCACTGATTCTTTGTTACCTGATATTAACAAAAATGTGAATTACATAAAATATTAGCTGGTGTAGGTTGCCTCCCTTTGAAACGAATGGTATACTTGCACCAGTTTTTTGTTTTACAAAGTGAGCTTCTTACCAGAAATGATTTATCCGATTAGTTGTATACTATCAAGATTCTAAAAATGGCGCATTTGAATCACCCTATCTGTTTTTTATAGATATGAGATACCAGTTAATTAAACCTGGAAAAAAGGATTTCGTTTTGCCAGGGCAAATAAACACCAGGTAAAAATAATAGCTGCAATCACATCGATTGTATAATGTACATGCTGTACCAACACCAGCATGCCAACAATAATGGTTGCCATTAAAGCAAACTGTTTATCCCTCTTTTTTTGAAGACACAAATAAATCAAAAACAAATTCGATGTATGGCCCGAAAAAAAGAGATCCCTGGTTATAAATACATCGGTACCTCCATAAGTAAGGCTGGTTAACGGGTCTTTTAAACCAATAAGGCCCGGTGGTGGATCTAGCGCAAATATGGAAATACATATCAATCTAATGATAGTCATTACAATCATTAAATAGATCGTCGTTAAAAAGATACGGGGCTGTTGCACACTTCTAAAAATTATCAGTAGTGAAGTAGACCATACAAAAATGAAAATTGTGAACGAGAAATCACGGGCTGGAAGGTTACTTAATAACCAATCGTTTAATACAATTCCCTGGCGGGTTTCAATTACCGAAAAAAAATGAGGCAGAAAAAGAACAAGGGCGATAAATAAAAGTATTGCGATGATTGCCTTTTTACGAAAAAGACTACTTGCCCAGGCCTGGCTCCAACTGCTGGTTCTGAATAAAGGATAAATAATAGGTTCTTCCACTTTGCAAAAATAAAAACGCTTTCTAAATTAAATACAGGCTTTAACAAAATAATTTGTAAAACCCGAAAATCAGGCAATGTTATTTTATAACAACAGCCATCATTTGTAATAGGATACCCAGGTAAAAACAATTACCAGTTTAAAGTACAAATTATTCCAATGATTCTTTCATCCTGGTTAAAAAATTAAATAAACTTTTCATTGTTTTAACGTCTTCCACCACCAGTATGCCATTTTTACCAACCTGTTTCAATTTGGCTTTATTGGTACCCTTTTGCAAAAATTGCAAAATGCCACTAAAAGTTTCACTTTGGAAATACGGCGAATCAGGATTACTTACAAAGAAACATTTCAACGTTTCGTTCTTTAACATCATCTTTTCAAAGCCCAGCTCCACGGCAATTCTACGGCAACGAACCGTGGTAAAAAGGTCTTCTACCGGTGCCGGTATGGGGCCAAAGCGATCCAGCATTTCAGTATGGAAATCCACCAGGTCCTTTTCAGATTCGCAGTTGTCCAGCCTGCTGTATAAACTTAACCTTTCGGTGATGCTCTCAACATAAGTATCCGGTATTAATATTTCAAGATCGGTATCAATACTACAGTCTTTTACAAAGTCATCCTGCTGTTGAATCTCTTCTTTAAATAAATCCTTAAATTCAGACCGTTTCAATTCTTTAATAGCTTCATCCAGAATCTTCTGGTACATTTCAAAACCTATTTCCGCAATAAATCCACTTTGCTCGCCGCCCAGCATATTGCCGGCTCCACGAATATCAAGGTCTCTCATGGCAATCTGGAAACCGCTGCCAAGATCGCTATATTGTTCCAGCGTGCTCAATCTTTTCCGGCTATCCGTTGGTAAAGTGCTCATAGGTGGGGCCATCAAATAACAGAAAGCTTTTTTATTACTTCGGCCAACCCTGCCACGCAACTGGTGCAGGTCACTCAGGCCAAACTGGTGAGCATTATTTACAATGATGGTATTTACATTCGGTATATCAACGCCACTTTCTACAATGTTAGTGCATACCAGCACATCATATTTTTTATCCATAAAATCAAGGATGGTATCTTCCAACTGGTCGCCATCCATTTGCCCGTGTGCGTATGCAATACTTACATCCGGGCAAAGCCCCTGTATGAATCCTTTCATTTCAGGCAGCCCGTTTACCCGGTTGTGAATAAAGAAAACCTGGCCGCCACGCTCGGTTTCATAATAAATTATATCACGGATCACATCTTCGTTAAATACCATTACTTCCGTTTGAATCGGCTGCCGGTTAGGGGGTGGTGTATTGATGATACTAAGGTCCCTTGCGCCCATTAAGCTGAACTGCAATGTTCTTGGGATGGGGGTTGCAGTTAACGTGAGGGAATCTACGGTAGTTCTTAACTGTTTTAATTTTTCTTTTGCTGTTACGCCAAACTTTTGCTCCTCATCTATTACCATCAGGCCAAGGTCTTTAAACTTCACGTCTTTACTCAATAGGGCATGCGTGCCGATAATAATATCTATTTTTCCTTCTGCTACTTTTTGTAAGGTTTCTTTTTTTTCTTTGGCCGTTTTAAAACGGTTGATATAGTCTACTGTTACCGGGAAATCTTTTAAGCGTTCGCCAAAAGTTTTATAATGCTGGTAAGCTAAAATAGTAGTAGGAACCAATATGGCCGCCTGTTTGCCATCGCAGCAGGTTTTAAATGCCGCCCTGATGGCAACTTCTGTTTTACCAAAGCCCACATCGCCACATACCAGCCTGTCCATGGGGGCTGGTTTTTCCATATCCCTTTTTACATCTTCAGTAGCCTTGCCCTGGTCGGGTGTATCTTCATAAATAAAGGAAGCTTCCAGCTCAGTCTGCATGTAATTATCGGGGCTGTGCATAAACCCTTCCTGGCTCTTTCTCTGGGCGTATAATTTTATCAGGTCGGTGGCAATATCTTTTACCTGCTTTTTAGTTTTTTCTTTTAACTTGTTCCAAACATCACTACCCAGCTTGTTCATTTTGGGTACGCTCCCTTCCTTACCACTGTATTTGCCTATCTTATGCAGGGAAGAAATATTTACGTACAGCAAGTCACCATCTTTGTATTGAATTCTTACTGCTTCCTGCATCTTACCATTGGCTTCTATCTTCTGCAAGCCACTGTACACACCTACTCCATGATCAATATGTGTTACATAATCGCCGGGTTGCAACTCACGCAGGGTTTTTAAAGTAAGCGCTTTGTTTTTACTGAAAGCCTGTTTAACCTTATATTTATGATACCGCTGAAATATCTCGTGGTCGGTATAGCAAATCACTTTCAGGTCATCATCAATAAAACCTTCATGAATAGATGCAGGGATCGGCGTAACGGGTATCTCGGCTTTTAAATCGGTAAAAATAATATGCAGCCTTTCCAGTTGTTTTGGATTGTCTGCAAAAAGATAGATGTTATATTTGTTGGCTTCGTATTCCTTCAGGTTTTTTATCAGCAGGTAGAACTGGCGGTTAAAAGCAGGTTGTGATTTTATCGAAAATGGAAGAACCGATGAGGAGTAACTTTTTTGTAATGAAGTGAAATAACTCCTGGAACCAAATTCAATAATATGGCGTAGCTTAACCAGTTCTTCAATTACACCCGCCTTTACAAAATCTGCTTCACTTACATCCGTCTTTTCATTTATGTCACTATCATCATCAGTAGCAATTTTCCGGGTGTCGATAGACGTTTTTACCACTTCCAGGTATAGGTCCAGGTCTTCTTCCTGCTGAACTATTTTCTCTTTAATAAACTGCCAGTCTTCTGTCCAAACAACCGTGTTCTCCGGTAAAAATTCCAATAACGTAACTTTATCGCCGGTTTCAATCCCGATAGCGTTCGGGAGTGTTTCTACATTGGGGATGATGTTTACCTGTAACAATTTCCGTTCACTTAACTGCGATTCGGGATCGAATATCCGGATGCTGTCTACCTCATTACCAAATAATTCTATGCGATACGGTTTCTCATTACCAAAGGAGTAAATATCCAATATGCCGCCCCGTACAGCAAACTGGCCCGGCTCATACACAAAATCTGTTCTTTCAAAACCGTATCCAACAAACCTGTCGAGTATACTGTTTACATCAAGCGTTTCACTTTGCTTAATAGAAATAATATTGTCGGATAATGTTTTAGGCAACACTACTTTCTCAAACAATGCTTCCGGATGGGTAATCAATACTTTTTTATTGCTTCCACCTGCAACTTTAGTTAACGCTTCAGTTCTCAGCATTACATGGCTACTATTAAGCAGCCGGTAATTTTTTTTATTTTTAAATGAAGAAGGGAAATAAAATATATCCAGCGCCTGCGTAAGATTCTCAAAAGTATTGTGGAAATAAGCCGCTTCTTCTGCATCTCTCAGGATGACGAGGTGATTAAGCTGGCTGGTGGATTTGTGGTTAAAAACCGCCGCCAGTACAAAGCCGATGGCACTTCCATAAAGCCCGGAAAGATGGATTTGCTGCGGTTTAGACAAAGTAATCCTGTCCGCAATTTGAAAACAGCGGGAATCATTTGCATATTCTTTCATCAACACTTCCAGGTTCATCCGGCGGCAAAGATAAGGATGTATGGCTGATGTCTGATCCGATAGCTATTGGATTTTTGATGGCTGATATGGATGCGGTTGTCTTTTTTAACGGAACCTGGTTTTATGTGTCTTGTCAGTTTTTCAAAATATGCCAATAAAGAAATATTTAATGTATCAGATAGTAAAAGGATTCTTTACGATTGGAGGATACCAAAACTACCATCTCAATTGCAGGTGCTACAGCAATAGGAACGCAACAATAACGTTAACAGAGTTGTCATATAAATGTGTTTTATCTTTATTGATGTTGTTCCGGTAATAGAAAATTCCATTAAAAATGTATTTCATGAAGCCAGGCTGCCGCTTTTGTTTAAGTATTATTATTTGTTTTATTTCAACGGTGCTGCATGCTCAACAACCTGGTGAGGCGGTACTTTTTTCGAATGGAAGGTTCATTACGGGAAATAATGTTGGCCGGCAAGTTTTTAGAAAGGAAGGACTAGCAACAGCTAGCTTTCGAAAGCAATACTTTGTAGTAATACAGTTTGCATCGTTACCTTCCAGGTTAGTGCAGGATAATTTGAAAAGCATAGGGATTCAGTTACATGATTACATCCCGGGTAAAGCATACTTCGCTACCATTCGCCATGATTTCAATTTTGCAATTGCCCCGGCATTCAAAATTGCTTCCATTAATTATCTGCCTGCTATTTATAAGCTTAGCCCCATCCTGGTAAATTATAAGTCTCCTGCTGATAAGCAAACGTTAAAAAAAATTGCTGTTAGTTTTTATCCCACAGTTGACAGAACAATTGTGCTGGAGCAACTGCTACAGGCCGGAGCTATTATCACTCCTACCAAATTTGACGATAACCATATTATTTTTATCCAGGCGAATGAAGCTGTAATTTCCGCCATCGCAGATTTGCCTTTTGTTAGTAGTATTCAGTTACAATCTATCACAGATAAGCAACTCAATTACAATAATGTGGGTGCACTCGGCATCAGTGGCCTTAATGCTGTGAATGGGAAGAACCTGAATGGCAAAGGCGTAACCATTGGTATTGGCGACAACGCTGACGTAGCCACGCATGCCGATTTCTCCGGAAGGCTGATCAACCGGACACCGGTCATACCTTCCTACCACGGAACTCATGTAGCAGGAACGATCGGCGGTGCAGGCATTATCAACATTAAAAATCACGGGATGGCACCCCGGGCAACATTAATCAACCAGTTTTTCAGCGATATCATCACCAATGCACCGGCTTACATTTCAGATAATAATATGGTGCTCACCAATAATTCCTATTATTCCGGGCAAGACAGTTGTACTGGTACCGGCGACTACGACGTACTAAGCAATTATATCGACCGGCAAATGGGCGTTTACCCGCAGTTATTGCATGTAATTGCGGCCGGCAACGATGGGGGCAATACCTGTTCGCCTTTCCCTTTTAGTTATGCCACGGTGAAATCAGGTTGGCAAAGCGCTAAAAATGTACTTACCGTTGGCGCAATTAATACCGTTGATTATAGTATCGCCGGTTTCAGCAGCCGGGGACCTGTAAAAGACGGACGTATAAAACCTGAAATTACAGCCGGCGGATTAGCCATCACCTCTACAACACCCAATAATACATACGGAGGAAATTCCGGTACAAGTATGGCTACACCGGCAGTAACCGGTGCGCTTTCATTGATGTACGAACGCTACCGCCAAACACATGGAGGTGCTAACCCTTCCAGTGCCCTGGTAAAGGCATTGGCATGCAACACAGCGGAAGATCTTGGTAACCCCGGTCCCGACTTTACTTATGGCTTTGGACTATTGAATACAAGACGGGCAGTAGAAGCTATCGAAAGCAATCGCTATTTTATCAATACTGTTTTAAACGGTACTGGCAAAACCCATAACATTACTGTACCCGTTAACACAAGAAGGTTGAAAATAATGTTGTATTGGGCAGACACGGCTGCCGCCACCAATGCAGCCGCTACCTTGGTAAACGACCTCGATCTTACCGTAGCTGAACCTTCCGCAGTGTTGCATCGCCCGCTTATTTTAAATGCATTACCTGCGGGTGTAAATAATATTGCAACAGAAGGAATTGACCGGGTAAATAATATTGAACAGGTGGTGATTGAAAATCCTGCAGCGGGTAACTACACGATCGGCATACAGGGCTACACGGTACCATTTGGATCAAAGGAATACATCATTACTTATGAAATAGTGCAATCATCCGTTACCGTAGAATATCCTTTCGGCGGTGAAAAATGGGTGCCCGGTGAAATTGAAAATATCCGTTGGTCGGCTTATGGAAATGAGGCCAATAACTTCACCATTGAATATTCACTCAATAACGGCACCAACTGGACACTGATTGATAATAACGTTTCGGCTGCCAGTAGAAAATATGCATGGACACTTCCTGCAGGGCTCAATAGTAACCAGGCATTGGTAAGGGTTAGCCGGAATGGCACCTCATTAAACGACCAAAGCGATTTTAATTTCACCATCCTGGGAGCCCCGGCAGTAACGGCTACCAATGTGTGCGAAGGTGCGGTGGAGTTAAACTGGACCCCTGTTACGGCAGCTACTTCCTATGACATTTTACAATTATCAGGTGACACAATGCAGGTAATTGCCAACACTACCAGTACCAGTTATGTTTTAAAAGGATTGGATAAAAATATAAGAATCTGGCTTGGTATAGCAGCAAAAAATGGCACCGTATCCGGAAGGCGTTCCATAGGAGTAAGCACAGTACCCAACGGTGGTGCCTGTACACTGGCAACTTTTAACAACGACCTGAAAGCGGACAGTATCCTGGAGCCAGTAACAGCAAGACAGGGATTTGCAAATGCAGTAAATGCCACCAGGCCGGTAAAAATATCAATCCGGAATTTAGGAACCATCTCCGTAAGTGGCCCTTTTGATGTTTCTTATAGCTATAATAATACCGTCATTACTGAATCAATAAACCCGGTAATTGCTGCCGGCGGAACTTATACCTACACTTTTACCGGTAGCTACCCCATCATTTCCTCAGGTTATCAATATGATTTTAAAGCCTGGGTTACGGTAAATACAGACAACAATCATTTGAATGATACAGCCCGTAAAACGGTTAAGTATATTAATAATGATGCCATCACTTCGCTCCCTTTAACGGAGGGCTTCGAGTCAATGCCTGCGGCTGAATTTACAACTGCTGAAATGGGTATCGGTGATAACAACCGCCTTGATTTTTCTGCCAATACTGCCAGGGGAAGAGTAAGGCCTTTTGTAAATACGGGCTTTGCACATACCGGGAATAAAGCATTGACGCTTGACCAGTGGCCCTATAGTTATGTAACCAATACCGATAGCCTTACCATTAGTTTGAATCTATTAAATTATAGTTCCAAACAATTGCGGTTTGATTTCTATTATAAAAATCACGGGCAGGATGCGGCACCCGGAAACAAAGTTTGGATAAGGGGAAGTGAAAACAGCCAATGGACACCGGCTTATGATTTGTATGCCAACCAGTCTTTACCCGGTAATTGGAAGCGGGCCATTATCAATATCAATGAAGTGCTGAACAATGCGGTGCCACAGCAAAATGTAACATCCACTTTCCAGGTAAGAATTGGGCAGTCGGGCAATACATCCGCCAACACCGCCAATGCCGTAACCGATATGGACGACGGCTATACATTTGACGATCTTACTTTAAATGAAGTTTTAAATGATGCAGGCATTGTAAAAATTATTTCACCAGGCACCGGCGAGTGCTCGCTCGGATCGGCCACACCCATCAGCATACAGGTGAAAAATTATGATAATGCCACTTTGAATAATTTGCCGGTGAGTTACCAGTTAAATGGCGGTCCGGTGGTTACGGAATATATCCCTTCCCTCGTTACCAACCAAAGCATCGACTATGTATTTACACAAACTATGGATCTGTCAGCCTATGGTGAATACAGCATCAACGCATGGGTGAAATATCCAACGGACAGTTATACTGTAAATGATAGTATTTTAAATTACCGTGTACAAAACAACCCGTTGATCAGCAGTTATCCTTACCTGCAAAATTTTGACACCAGCAATGGTAATTTTTATACGAAGGGCATCAACAGTTCATGGCAATGGGGGGTACCTGCAAATATAGTAATCTATAAAGCGGCCAGTGGCACAAAAGCCTGGGTAACCAATCTAACCGGAGATTACAATGACAATGAAACATCTTATTTGTATTCACCCTGTTTCGATATACATACATTAACTAGGCCGGTACTTTCATTTAGTCATATTTTAACCACAGAACCAGACTATGATTATAGCTGGGTAGAATATTCAACCGATGGAGTGGCATGGCAAAAGTTGGGTAATGTAGGCAGCGGTACCAACTGGTATGATGAAGCAACGTTGGTTAACTGGGCGAGTGCAAAACCCAGGTGGCATGTGGCCAGCATAGACCTGCCGGTATCTGCTATGAATATCCGCTTTCGTTTTGTGATGAGCAGTGATGCAGGCGTTACTGAGGAAGGTATAGGTATAGATGATATACATGTATTTGATAAAGCCCCGGTATATGCAGGGTTACCAATAACCGGAATTACCCAATTGGTGAATAACAATAGCTGGATACATTTTTCATCCGGTGGCAATCGCATAGTTTCGTTAAATTCCAACGGGATAAATTTAGGGGCTACTACTATTCAGGTGCATCCCTTTGCGGGGCCGGTGCGCAATAGCAACAATACATACTATGCTGATCGGAGCATAGTGATTCGTAGCGCAATTCCGCCTGTTGGAAACGTGGGTGTACGTTTTTATTTTACCGAAGCGGAAGCACAGGCCATTGTATTCGCAGTTGGGTGCTCCGCCTGCCAGCAACCATCCGATCCGTATGCGCTGGGCATTACAAAGTATAGTGGGAATGGTACAGATGAGAACGGGATATTGGCGGATGATTCTACCGGTTTATTTAAGTTTATCTTACCGGCCAATACCAAGATCGTTCCGTATGATAATGGCTACTATGCTGAATTTACAGTAAACAGTTTCAGTGAGTTCTGGCTAAGTACCGCTAACATAAAACCCGCTGCAAGTGGCGTATGCCCCGGTGAAAATATCTTTTTTACCTCCTCCGGCACAGGTGGTTCTTACCAATGGCAGTTGAACAATGGCTCGGGCTTTTCCAATATCACGAACGGTAGCCTGTATTCCGGAACCAACACTTCAACATTACAGTTGATCAATTTACCAACATCGTATGCCGGTTACAAATATCGCTGCATAACTGATGGTATACCGGGAAATGAAAACGTAGTGCGTTTTACCAATACCTGGAATGGCAATGCCAGCAGCGATTGGTTTACGAATGCTAACTGGAGTTGTGGCTCAGTGCCCGATCAATATACCAATGTAATTATACCGGGCGGAATTACAACTTACCCGTTAATCAATACAAGTACCGCCGTGAGAAGTATTAGCCTGCATCCGGGGGCAATTGTTACGGTTAGTACGGGAATTAATTTGGAGGTTAAGGGCAGATAATAAAAAGAGGTTGAGGTGATTTGTTTGATGTTGGGTTAAAAAAAAATTAATCCTAAACGCTTTTATAAAATATCTCATCCAGGAATCACCAGGTATATTCCCGGTTATTATAAATAGTTTCAACCCTTTTAATAAAATGTATTTGTTTGTTGTACGAAACGCCTCAATTGGAAACCCTGCATTTAATCCTTTATGCATCAGAATTTAATTTGACCTAAATAATCTCATTTACTTAAATCATTCTTTGTAAATTGATGCTTCAAATTTTTTTATGGCATTGCTACCATGGCGTACAGGAAAGGTAATCAGGATAGAAAATGAAACGAACGATACCAGGCGGTTCTGGATTGAAGTACCCGAATTAGCTTCCTTTGATTTTATCCCGGGCCAGTTTGTAACACTGGACCTCCCTATTCATGAAAAACCCAATAAGCGTTGGCGTAGTTATTCCATTGCCTCCTGGCCGGATGGTACCAATGTATTTGAACTCGTAATTGTACTGGACAGAACGGGAAGCGGAACACCTTATCTTTTTGACGAAGTAAATATTGGATCTGAAATTCCGCTGCGTGGCCCGCAGGGAGTGTTCACATTAAAAGAACCATTGGATGACGACCTGGTAATGATCTGCACCGGAACCGGCATCGCCCCATTCAGGAGCATGATTCATCATATCCACAATAAGGAAATAACACACAAAAACATTTACCTGGTATTTGGTTGCCGCAATAAAGAAAACCTGTTGTATTATGAGGAACTGGTCAATCTTCAAAATGAAATGCAGGGCTTTCATTATATCCCCACCTTGAGCAGGGAAAACTGGGAGGGGCATACCGGTTATGTACACACGGTATATGAGTTGTTGTGTATTGACCGGAAACCGGCTAAATTCTTTTTGTGCGGATGGAAGGGGATGATTGATGAAGCAAGGATAAAATTAGCAGAAATGGGATATGATAAAAAGGCAGTTCATTTTGAAATATATGGATAGTAGTCGCCTGTTGTAATTTTTTAAAAGGAAGACGTGATAAAAGGAATATGATTAAAATCATTTTCATTTATGATAAGTAAGTTGTTTTAGGGCTAAACGGGTATTGGTATTTATTGCTACCTTGCAGACCTGATACATCATAAAATAAATTTGAATTTTTATGGGTGCTACTTCGATGATTGTTTTAATTCTTGCGGCATTAACATTTTCTACTATTGCTATTCTGATCGCTAAGGTTGTTACAAAAGCTACCACCAATGCGCAAAAGGGACAGCCTTACGAATGTGGTATTCCTACACAAGGCAAAACCTGGACCCAACTGAATGTCGGCTATTATTTATTCGCCCTGATATTTTTAATCTTTGATGTGGAACTGGTGTTTCTATTTCCCTGGGCAGTGGTTGCAAAAAAGGTAGGGTGGATGGCCCTCGTTGAAATAGTCATTTTCTTTTTTATATTGTTTATGGGGTTTTTATATGCACATAAAAAAGGTGCGTTGAAGTGGGTGTAGCCCCCCTGCCTCCGCCGCGGCGGAGGGTTCGAAGGCAGCAGCTTTTAAAATTGATATTTCAGAAGTTTATTGTAGATAATAATTTTAAAAAATTGAACTCATTGATAAATGAACAGCACTTCAAATAATAACGATCTTTCTTCAATCCCCCCGAAGGGGGGTGGGGGGTTCCCCGGTCAAATTCACGAAACACCCGGAGGTGGTATTGTGCTTAGTAAGCTCGATGATGTGATTAACTGGGCACGTTCCAATTCATTGTGGCCGCTCACTTTTGCCACCAGTTGTTGTGGTATAGAAATGATGGCCGTGGCCGCCGCTAAATATGACTTTTCAAGATTTGGATTTGAAGTAGCCAGGGCCTCACCACGACAGGCTGATGTAATCATCATTGCGGGTACCATCGTTAATAAAATGGCCCCGGTTTTAAAAAGATTATACGACCAGATGGCCGACCCTAAATATGTAATTGCCATGGGGGCATGTGCCATCAGTGGCGGTCCGTTTTTTTACAACACCTATTCAGTTGTAAAAGGTGCCGACCATGTGATACCGGTAGATGTGTATGTGGCTGGTTGTCCGCCAAGGCCCGAAGCATTACTCCATGCGTTGATCAGTTTACAGGAAAAAATAAAAAGTGGATTAACAAGAGAACAGATACAGGTTCCTAAACCGGAATCGGGTGGGGATAAATTGCACCAGATTTAATTGATACAGATAAAATGACGAATGAAGCATTAAAAGAAAAAATTACGGAACTGTTACCCACTGCCACTTTTGAAGAAGGGGGGCAATGGCTTACCATCAACGTGGAACCTGGCAATTTCAGAGCGGTTGCAGAACAGCTTCGTTCCGATGCAGCTTTATATTTTGATTATCTTTTTTGCCTTACCTGTATCGACTGGAAGACACATCTTACCATGGTGTATCATTTGGATTCCACCAAATACCGCCACAATATAGTAGTTAAATCAAAACTGGATGTGGCTAATCCTGCTATCGAAACAGTTAGTGATATCTGGAAAACCGCCAACTTTCATGAGCGGGAAGTATTTGAAATGTTTGGAGTAAATTTTATTAATCATCCCGATTTAAGATTACTTATATTACCGGATGGATGGGAAGGAAAGAAGCCAATGTTGAAAAGTTTTGAAGACCCGGTTAATATGATAAAACTCTAGAGCAGCCTCCGGCCACTAAAGGGGAGGATGGCAAGAGAATAACGATTGAATCTGTTTTACAAATAGCAAATAATACAAAAGATATTTTATATCATAACTTAAATTTCTCCCTTTAGGGGATAGGGGCAAATATGGTTGAAGAAATAGGCAAAACACCGGAAGGTAATATCATCATCAACGTAGGGCCACAGCATCCTGCCACACATGGCGTGTTGCACCTGGTGCTTACTATCAATGGCGAAACCATTTTAAAGGTAGAACCTCACCTCGGCTATATCCATCGCTCTATTGAAAAAATGTGTGAGAGCCTTACCTATCGGCAATTCATTTATGTTACCAGCCGCATGGATTACCTATCGGCACATATTAACAACCATGCCTGTGCGCTTACTGTTGAAAAAGGTTTACAGATAGAAATTCCGGAACGGTCAAAAGTGATCCGTGTGCTGATGGATGAGTTAACAAGAATTGCTTCGCATGAATTGTGGTGGGGTGCCATGGCAATGGATTTGGGTGCCTTCACTCCGTTCTTTCACGCCTTCAGGGAAAGGGAAACCATCAACGAAATTATGGAGGAAACCTGTGGCGCCCGGCTTACCATGAACTATATGGTGCCTGGTGGTGTGATGTATGATTTGCATCCCGATTTTCAAAGAAAGGTAAAGGAGTTTATCACCTTATACAAGTTGAAGATTCACGAATACGATGAGCTGGTTACCGGTAATATTATTTTCCAAAACCGGATGAAGGGGGTAGGATATTTGTCTCCGGAAGATGCCATCTCTTTTGGCTGTACCGGTCCAACGGCAAAGGGTAGCGGCGTTTCCTGCGATATCCGCAAATTGTATCCCTACGAAGTTTATGACAAGCTTCAGTTTGATGAAGTATTGGAAACCGGTTGCGATTCATTTGCCAGGTACATGGTGCGGATAAGAGAGATGGATCAATCCATCCGGATAATAGAACAATTAATTGACAATATTCCCGAAGGAGATTTCCAGGCAAAAACAAAAGCTGTATTGAAACTACCAAAGGGAGAATTCTATCAAAGGGTAGAAACAGCCAGAGGCGAATTCGGTGTATACATTGTAAGCGAAGGCGGTACTACACCATACCGGATTAAATTTCGTTCACCTGGCTTTTCTAATCTGTCTGCATTGGACCACATGGCAAGAGGCAGCAAGTTGGGCGACCTGGTAGCGATGATGGGAACATTGGATTTGGTGATACCGGATATTGACAGGTAAGCCCCCGGTCCCTGTAGGGGGAAATGAAGGAGATTGAGGCGGAACATTTTTTTTTGACCCGACAACGGAACTTTGATTAAGCTTCATTGGCAGCTTGTCCGCCGCGGCGGATCGCACTCTTGTACTGTTGTGCCCGATCCAGCTTTGTTAGCCTTCAAAGTGAACAATATTTAATATAGTAGCTAAGAAGCTGTTTAAATTTAATGGGAGTAACTGAATCAGAAAGCCTGAAGATGCCATAAAAAACTGAATTTAATCTGCCAAAGGCAGATGCCATGAAAACAAATAGGATGGAAAACAAATAAATCGTTTTTAAAAAGCTTCAAAGACAATTTAAGATTGTGGGTTTAATATAAATATAGGTTACATGGATGGAATTGTGCAGTAGCCCCGGATGAAATCCAGGGGTGTGAGTAGCAAGGTTTTCCAACTCCGGCAGGATTGAATTTAAAGCCTGGAAATTTTACCCTGTGTAAAGTATTGAATGCTTTTACGCTTTGAATGAATCAATAAAATGATCACTAAACAAATATCTTTCATAAGATAAAAAAACATGTGGAGCCTTTCTGAATTCTCAAAATTTATAGACACCTGGTTGCGGGGAATCTTTAACCCCACCTGGACAATGGTCATTGAAATGGTGATTGCAGGGGTTGGCGTAATTGGTTTGTTTGCCATGCTCGGACTGGTACTGGTACTCATGGAGAGAAAAGTGGCCGCATGGATACAGATACGCCTCGGGCCAAACAGGGTAGGGCCAAAGGGTATGTTGCAATCATTGGCAGATACCGTAAAATTATTGGTAAAGGAAGGCATGACACCGGATGGCGCAGATAAATTTTTATTCAACCTGGCTCCATTTATTGCGATGATGGTAGCAATGTTATTGATGGCACCCATTGCATTCGCAAAAGATTTTCAATTATGGGATTTGAATATCGGTGTACTATATTTTACAGCCATGTCTTCTATTATGGTCATCAGTATCTTGATGGCTGGTTGGGCAAGCAATAATAAATATTCTTTGATGGGGGCCATGCGGAGTGGGGCGCAAATAGTGAGTTATGAATTATCTGCCGGCCTATCCATACTTGCAATAGTGGTTTTATCTGGCAGTTTAAATATCAACGATATCATACAATCGCAGGCAGATGGATGGTGGATTTTTAAGGGACATATTCCTGTGATCATCGCCTTTATTATTTTCATCATTGCAGTAACAGCAGAAACAAACCGGGCACCTTTTGATTTAGCGGAAGCTGAATCAGAACTCACCGCCGGGTTTCATACAGAATATTCAGGAATGAAATTCGCCCTGTTTTTTTTAGCGGAGTATATCAATGTATTTATTGTGTGTGCCATCGGTGCTACCTTATTCCTGGGTGGATGGATGCCTTTTCATATCGGCCACTGGGAAGCATTTAATCATGTTATGGATTATATTCCATCCAGCATCTGGTTTTTCGGAAAAACTTTTTTCCTGATATTTTTAATCATGTGGTTCAGGTGGACCTTTCCAAGATTGCGCATTGACCAGTTGCTGAATTTGGAGTGGAAGTATTTATTACCGATCAGTATGTTTAATATATTGCTGGTAACGTTGATGGCGATATTGGGGTGGCATTTTTAAAACTGGCCCACTCCGGCCCCCCTGTCTCCGCCGCGGCGCAGGGTTCTAAGGCAGTAGCTATTAAAATTGAAATGGTATTTTTTTTAGGAATAGATGTAGACTTAATAAAAATGGAACTCTTTAAACAATGAATAACTATTCAAAAGATAATGATCTTTCTTCGAACCCTCCTTCGGGGGGCAGGGGGGCTTCTCCTTCGGGCAGGGGGTCTGGAGGTCCTTCCTGGGGCCTCATCACCTATATCAAAGAAGTCTTTAGCGGATTGAAATCACTGGCTACCGGTTTGCGGCGTACACTGTATTATTTTTCGCATCATAAGGAAATCATTACAGAGCAATACCCGGATAACCGTGCTACATTGAACCTACCGGATAGATTCAAGGGAGAAGTGGTGATGATTCACGATGAAAATAATGAGCATGCCTGCACCGGGTGCACAGCCTGCGAACTGGCCTGCCCCAATGCAACCATTAAGATCGTTACCAAATTTGATATAACACCCGAGGGTAAAAAGAAAAAGGCGATTGACAAGTTTGTTTATCATCTTGAACTGTGTACCATGTGCAACCTGTGTATAGTAGCTTGCCCAACGGATGCCATAAAGATGGCCCAAACATTTGAACACAGTGTATATAACAGGGCCGACCTGACAAAGATTTTGAATAAACCGGGCTCGAAGATCAGGGAGGGTGTAGAGTAAAGCAGGCCCCCTCAAGCCCCCTCCGACTCCCCCGAAGTGAGAGAGATGGAAGGCAATAGTATTCGATTGTTCGGGCTCATTATTGATTGAACACTGGTTTTCTTTGCCGGTAAAGCCCTGAAAGGGCGACAAGATCACAGCATAGGGCAACGCCCTATGAAAATGAAAGGGCGACAAGATCACAGCATAGGGCAACGCCCTATGAAAATGAAAGGGCGACAAGATCACAGCATAGGGCAACGCCCTATGAAAATGAAAGGGCGACAAGATCACAGCATAGGGCAACGCCCTATGTAACAAATAAAGGCGAAAAAAATTTAAAAAAATTGCGCCAAAAAACAACGTGGAAAAAGATCCACAATGGTATGAAATATAAGTGAGTCCCGAGGCGGCAACACAGCCCTAACTCGGGATCGTGATAACACAACGATGATGACCAAAGCAACATCGTTGGTACAAAAAAAAGAAGTATAAATTTATTAAAAATAATACCCGTCCTATTGGTTCCGCTGTTGTGGAACAGGACAAAATAATAACCCTTAAATGACTGGATCAACAATCATATTTTACATGCTGGCGGCACTTACCTTAGTAAGCGGTTTACTGGCAGTTACTACCCGGCAAATATTTCGTGCGGCCATCTTCCTTTTATTTTCATTGATTGGAATTGCCGGACTTTATTTTTGGATGCAATACGAATTTATTGCGGCGGTTCAAATAGTAGTGTATGTGGGCGGCATAACTGTACTCATTATCTTCTCTATCTTTTTAACACAGCAGGCGGGCGATTTATTACCCAAACAAAAAATGGGCAGACAGCTATTTGCTGCTTTAGCTGCATTTTGTGGCTTCGCCTTAACCATGCTGCAATTGTTTCAGCATACATTCAAACAAACAACTGATGAGCCCATGGAACCCAGCGTTGCAAATATTGGCAACCAAATGCTGGGTGTAAATGAAGATGGGTTTGCATTGCCCTTTGAAGTAGTGAGTATTTTACTGCTGGCGGCAATGATTGGTTGTATTGTTATTGCGTTACGTTCAAAACCAGCAACCACATGATAGAGCCAGGATTATATCATATATTATTTATCAGTGCCGCTTTGTTTTTTATCGGCGTGTTTGGTTTCTTTACCAGGAGAAATTTAATTACGATGCTGATGAGTATCGAACTGGTGTTGAATAGTGTAAACCTGAATTTTATTGCATTCAATAAATATTTATGGCCACACAAATTAGATGGATTGTTCTTCTCCATTTTTGTGATTGCGATCGCTGCGGCGGAGGCTGCAGTAGCCATCGCCATCATCATTAATTTATACAGAAGCCATCAATCCATTGATGTGGAGAAAGCAGAGGAATTGAAATTTTAAAAGTTCTTTTTTATATCTCCAATGTGAGATAACAGAAGGACATCTTACTATATTATGAATGACTTTTTACAAATACGTTTACTACAGGCCCTGCCACGTTTTTTAAATTTAGGCTGGGTTTTAATGCTGATACCGCTGCTGCCATTGGCCGGTTTTTTAGTGCTGGGTTTATTTGGCAGAAAGCATATAAAAAAATCGGCTGGCATTATTGGTACAGGCATTTTATTGGCCTCTACTTTATTATCGCTTTACACCGCCTACGGTTATTTTTTTGAGTACGGAAAGGTGGATGGGGTGTATCAAAAATTTGTTCCCTTACAATTTGCATGGCTCGAATTTTCACCCGGACTTTCTATCGATATGGGAATCATCCTGGATCCAATTTCGGTGATGATGCTGGTGGTGGTTACGCTCATTTCATTAATGGTGCATATCTATAGTTTGGGTTACATGAAGGGGGAAGAGAGATTTCCAACTTACTATGCATTTCTCGGCCTCTTTACTTTTTCTATGCTGGGCCTGGTGATGTCGTCCAATATTTTTCAATTATACTTTTTTTGGGAGCTGGTAGGCGTTTCATCATTTTTACTAATCGGTTATTATTACGATAAACCCAGTGCGGTGGCCGCCTGTAAGAAGGCGTTTATCGTTACCCGTTTTGCAGATCTTGGGTTCCTGATTGGTATATTGGTTTTATCATTTTATGCCCATACACTTGATTTTAATACACTCATAGAGCGGCTGACAACAACTTCGGCCCCGGAATTTCAAACTGCCATAGCTTCTTCCTTCCTTGGTGTTTCTGCATTAACCTGGGGATTGGTGTTGGTGTTTATCGGGGGAGCTGGCAAGAGTGCAATGTTCCCGTTGCATGTATGGTTGCCGGATGCTATGGAAGGCCCAACACCAGTGTCTGCATTGATACATGCGGCTACCATGGTGGTAGCCGGTGTGTTTTTAGTTGCAAGGTTATTCCCCGTATTCAGCATGTCGCCACCGGCTTTGGATATTGTTGCTTATACAGGTATCATCTCAGCATTGTTTGCCGCAGTAATAGCCTGTACACAAACCGATATCAAAAGGGTATTGGCTTATTCCACCATGTCGCAGATTGGGTTTATGATGTTTGCGTTGGGCGTATCTGGTTCGGGTAGCGAAGAAGGATTGGGCTTTACCGCTTCCATGTTTCACCTGTTTACTCATGCCATGTTCAAAGCCTTGTTATTCCTAGGAGCAGGTGCAGTAATACATTTCATTCATAGCAACGAAATGAAAGATATGGGGGGGTTAAGAAAGTACATGCCCATCACAAATATCACTTTCTTAATTGCCTGCCTTGCCATTTCAGGGGTGCCACCGTTTGCCGGTTTTTTTAGTAAAGAAGAAATATTATTAGCAGCATACCATCATAACTCGGTCATTTATTATATCGCCTTAGTTACCTCCGGGTTAACGGCGTTTTATATGTTCCGTTTATATTTTAGTATATTCTGGAATAAATCAGTTGTAGTTCATGGCGAACATCACGGAGAGGGTGGGTTCGTGATGATGATGCCCCTGGTACTATTGGCGGTAGGTGCTGCCGCAGCCGGGTTCATTCCATTTGGAAATTTTGTTAGTTCGGATGGTAAACCATTGGAGTCTACCTTTCATTTGATGTTTTCTATTGCACCGGTCATAATAGGACTGGCCGGGATATTTACAGCGATGTGGTTGTATAAAAAGCAAAATGATCAACCTGCATCAATCGCCGCTTCATTAAATGGATTTTACAAAGCAGTTTACAATAAATTTTATATTGACGAATTGTACCTGTTCATCACAAAGAAGGTATTGTTCAACCTGGTTGGCAGGCCCGCTGCCTGGTTCGATAAGAATGTGGTAGATGGTATGGTAAATGCAACAGGTAATACAACTGAAAATATTTCAGAAAAAATAAAAGGCTTTCAGTCAGGTAAAGTACAACAATATGCGATTTACTTTTTAGCAGGAGTAATTGGCTTGGCGGTGCTGTTTATTTATATCTGGAAGTAGGAATGAATGATGAATGATGAGTGATGAGTGAATGAGTGATGAGTGAATGATGATGAATAGTGAATAATAGATAATGTGAGTGATGTTGAAATAAAAATGAATCGAAAATAGTACCACCGTTGAATAAAGAAAAGATGTCAGCATCATCAGGGTCAGGCTCCCTCTCTTTTGTCGAAGATCCCGATTATTCCGGGAGAGAGGGCGGGGGTGAGGTCCGGCAAAGTCTAATAATAATAATCAGAAACCAATAAATGAACTTAACATTACTCATATTATTTCCGCTGCTAACAGCAGTTGCAATACTGCTGATGCGGAATGCACAACAGGTGAAATGGACCGCACTGATTGGTTCAGCAATACAATTTATTATAGCTTTGGTTTTACTGGTTGCTTTCCGCAATGAAAGGGCCACTGGTAACGAAGCACAGATGTTATTTGAATTGCAGTACAACTGGTTCCCGGCCTGGAATATTAGTTTTCATTTGGGGGTAGATGGTATTTCAGTAGCCATGATCTTACTGACCGCATTCGTGGTGATTGCCGGCGTGCTGGTTTCCTGGAACGTGACGAAGATGACAAAGGAATTTTATTTCCTGCTGATCCTGCTAAGCCTTGGAGCGTATGGATTTTTTATGTCGCTTGATTTGTTTATTCTTTTCTTCTTTCTCGAAATTGCGGTGATACCAAAATACTTGCTGATCGGTATTTGGGGAAGCGGCAAAAAGGAATATGCTGCCAATAAACTGGCGTTGATGTTAATGGGCGGCTCGGCCCTGGTGTTAGTAGGTTTGCTGGGAGTATATTTTGGCGGCCCTGAAAGAACATTTGACTTATTAGCTTTGTCACAACTTAATATTCCGTTGCAGGTTCAAAAAATTTGTTTCCCATTGTTGTTTGTTGGCTTTGGTGTATTCACGGCATTGTTTCCTTTTCATACCTGGGTACCCGACGGTCACTCCTCCGCACCCACTGCCGGATCGATGTTCCTTGCAGGTATCTCTATGAAACTCGGTGGCTATGGTTGCTTAAGAGTGGCTACTTATATTATGCCGGATGGCGCAAAGGAATATGCCAACATCATAATAGTTCTTTCCACCATTGCTATTTTATATGGCGCATTCGCTACCATGATGCAGAAGGACCTTAAATATATTAACGCATATTCATCGGTTAGCCATTGCGGCTTTGTATTGCTGGGTATTGGCATGTTAACCAAAACGGCCATGACGGGTGCGGTAATGCAAATGGTATCCCATGGATTAATGACTGCCCTTTTCTTCGCAGTGATCGGCATGATATACGAACGTACCCATACAAGGCAGGTAAATGAAATGGGTGGATTGCTAAAAGTGATGCCGTTTATCACAACGGTATTATTTATAGTTGGCTTGTGTTCGTTGGGCTTGCCAGGGCTGAGTGGATTTGTTGCGGAGATGACAATTCTGGTAGGTTCATGGGAGCATGCTGATTCGTTTCATCGCATTGCAACCATTGCGGCGGGTATGTCCATTGTAGTAACGGCCGTCTATATTTTGCGGGCAATCGGGCAAACAGCCATGGGACCAATTAAGGCAGAGTTTTCTAATTTAACCGATGCAAAGTGGAACGAAAAATTGGCCGCAATAGTTTTGATTGCGGGGATCGTGGCAATAGGGGTAGCTCCGTTTTGGTTGAATGACCTGATCAGCCCGGCAACGGAAATAATAATGCACAAAGTAGCAGGAAAATGATAATGATAACAGCGGTAATTTGGGAAGTGAATGTTTTTAATTTTTTGTCCGGGCAAAGCAGCAATGTAGAACATCGTTGCGACTTGTCCGCCACGGCGGATCGCCCTCTTGTACATTTAATCATTATGGCAGCTTTATCCATCATACTTGTAAGAAAGGCATCGTCAGGGATAGTAAAGGAACCAGGATATTTTATTTAACCTCCTTGTTCTCCGCCGCAATGGAGATAGGGGCACATTATAGTTTGTATGTTGAACGACTTTTTAATATTAATGAAATCTGAACTGGTGATCACCTTCATCATCTTCCTGCTGTTATTTATAAAAGTGGGTAAGGGGATGAAAAATGACCGCCTTTTATCGCTGGTGCAAATATTGTTACTGGTAAATTTTATTGCAGGATTTTTCGTCAACGAAGAAGGAAGCTTATTTGGTGGCCTTTTTGTTACCAATGGACTGATGGCTTTTCAAAAAAGTATCCTAAGCCTGGGTATCTATTTGATCTCTTTATTGTTTTCCGAATGGTTGAAGAAGAGCGAACACATGCCGGAGTTTTTTATCCTGATGTTGTCAGCCGTGCTGGGAATGTTTTTTATGATTTCCAGCGGCAGCTTGCTCATGTTCTTTTTAGCATTGGAACTTTCCACCATACCGGTGGCTGCCATGGCTAATTTTGATTTGGAGAAAAAAATATCTTCGGAAGCATCCATGAAGATGATCCTATCATCTGCATTCTCTTCCGGTATTTTATTGTTTGGTATTTCATTGATGTATGGCGCAACAGGTACCATCAGTTTTGCTGAGATACCAGCCACAATCGATGGCAGCCCTTTACAAATATTGGCCTTTGTGTTTTTATTTGCCGCCTTTGCATTCAAATTGTCCATCGTTCCATTTCATTTATGGACGGCCGATGTGTACGAAGGGGCGCCCATTGCCGTTAGTTCCTTTTTATCGGTCATATCCAAGGGATCCATTGCATTTATTTTGCTAACGGCTTTGTACAAAGTGTTTAGTCCAATGCACGAAGTCTGGTACAATATGGTAATGATACTATCAATTGCCACCATGATTATCGGTAACCTGTTTGCATTGCGGCAACAAAATATCAAGCGATTCCTGGCATATTCATCTATTGCACAGGTTGGTTTTATCATGGTAGGTTTAAGTAGTAATTCCATTGATGGAGTTTCCTCCGTAGTATATTTTGTGTTGATCTATACCTTTTCCAACCTGGCTGCATTTGGTGTTGCAGGCGCTGTATCCCAACAAACGGGTAAAGAAAGAATTGATGACTACAAAGGCCTGTACCAAACCAATCCCTTCATCAGTTGGATACTGGCGCTGGCATTATTTTCACTGGCTGGTATTCCACCCACCGCCGGATTTTTTGGAAAGCTGTTTTTGATTACGGCAGGTGCATCCAAAGGAAATTATTTTTTTATTACCATTGCTGCACTGAACCTGATTGTTTCACTGTATTATTACCTAAGGGTAATCAGGGCCGTGTTTATGGATAAAAATGAACACCCCATAGAAAAGATCAATGTTAATCCCGCTTCAAAACTAGGCATGATTATCTGCGGATCAGGTATCGTATTGGTGGGATTATTAAGTTGGGTGTATGAGTATATTACCGGGCTTTAATAATTTCGGGGTTCAACTGACAGGATAACAAGTAATGGAAAATAATCAAATCATATTTTACGCAACCCCACAAGGCAATATAAAAGTAGAGGTGGTTTTTGAAGCCGAAACTTTTTGGTTAAGCCAAAAAGCCATAGCAGGTCTCTTTAATGTAGATGTACCAGCAATAAGTAAACACTTAACCAATATTTTCGAAACAAATGAATTGCAAAGGGCAGCAACTGTTTCCATTTTGGAAACAGTTCAAAAAGAAGGCAGCCGGAATGTAAAAAGAAAAGTGGAGTACTTTCGGCTGGAAGCAGTTTTATCCGTTGGCTACCGCGTTAACTCCGTAGAAGCCACGCAATTCAGGATTTGGGCCACCAATACGCTAAAGGAGTTTATCACCAAGGGGTTTGTATTAAACGATGAGCGGCTGAAACAAGGCAAACAGTTTGGGAAAGATTTTTTTGATGAACTGCTCGAACGCATTCGGGAAATAAGAGCAAGTGAACGCAGGTTTTATCAAAAAATTACTGATTTGTATGCATTGAGTGTTGACTACAACACAGAAGCTGAAACCACGAGGGGATTTTTTACATCGGTTCAAAAAAAATTGCATTGGGCGATAACAGGCAAATCCGCCGCTGAAATAATTTATACGGAAGCCGATGCTACAAAGATATACATGGGCTTAAAAAACTGGAAGTTTGCCCCTGGCGGAAAAATATTAAAGAACGATGTAACAATAGCAAAAAAATTATTTGAACGAAGCACATATTTCGGAGCTTAACCGGATTGTTTCTGCCTACCTGAATTTGGCTGAAAATAACACAAGGCGCCAACAAATAATGTATATGAAGGATTGGAGTAAATTTCTTACCGGTTTTTTGCAACTCTCCAATTATCCTATTTTGAAAGATAAAGGAAAAGTGACCATGCTTGAAGCCAAATTGAAAGCTGAAACTGAGTTTGAAAAATTCAGGGTTGTACAAGACAGAAATTACGAGTCGGATTTTGACAGGGAAATAAAAAAATTAAAAAAGTAAGTTCAGCTAAACCGCAACCAACAGACTATTATGGCCATCAATAAAAATCACGAATTTGAAGAACTCAACGGAGTTAAATGTGGAATCGTTGAAAAAAACGTTGCACCAGCAAGGGTGGAGTTTTTAAAAAAATTGCTGGAGTATAATAAATTTACTGTGGTAACAGTACCCTCACCACCGCCCAAGGCTGCACCAGCGCCTGTTGTAAAAGCAGTGGAAGGTGCGCCACCGCCACCACCACCTCCTCCGGCAACAGCCCCACCCGAAACATTTACCGTAGGAGTAACAGATTATACGTTCAATTCCATCAATGCCATTTTTGGAAGGTTGCTACATACGCCCGATGGGCATGTTGTTACACAGGCGTACTGGCAGCAAAAGGAAACCACCAGTCATGATGAGATACCTTATTATGAGCGGGGGAATGTTTAGTACGATACTTTTTATATTGTTGAATCAATTTCCAGTTAAATTTACCGGAACGTTTGAAGAAATAATTGCTATATCTACAGCCGGAACGTGGGTAAAACCAATAAATATGAAACATGCCTAAGTAAAAAAGGACATGGATCATTTCTATTTTTAACGTTAGCTATCTTAGCAATAACAAATCCAACTAAGAATGATTTAAAAGATTGGCTGCGTGCGAAAGGGTATGAAGAAAGTGGTGGCAGAATCGGCTATTTTGGTATATTCTCAACTTTTAAAGTTTACATAGGTGATGAATATATTGAACCCAATAGAATATACCTGGGTATTTTAAAAAACTTTATTTTGGTTAAAAAAATCCGTAATGCATCCTTGTTCCAACTGATATGGTTGCCAAAATTAATCAGCATCAACAACAATGCCCTTCGAAAATATTCAATCTATCATAACTAATGAGGTTGCCGGTTTTTATAGGTCGTTTTCTAATAATGGTAAGGTGCAATTAACAAAACACAATTAAAGCTTCACATAGGTATGCGGTACAAGGGAGTGATCCGCCGCGGCGGACAAGTCACAACCATGATGCCCATAGCTGCTTCTTAGTTAGGACAACAAAACAGTTTTCAACTTTTTTAACCGTTGAGCATTGTATTTAAATATTTCGTTACTTTATCCAATCAAACAAACGGATAAAGCCCAGCCGGCTTTACCAACCTATTCCCAATATAAAACCCTGTTAACCTACCCATGAATAGAAGAATCTTTCTCGCAGCTATTTGCACACTTGCAAATGCTTTTTTGTTTGCACAGGAATTCCCCGACTATGGCGTTTTAAGCAACGACGAGATCAATTTAAAACAATGCGATTTTGATAAAGACGCCAATGCAGTAATATTGCTCCATGAAGCTTTTTCTGATCATGATGAACAGCACCGGCTGATTACTACACATCATTTAAGGATTAAGATTTTAAATGAAAAGGCCTTTTCTTCTGCCAATGTATCCATCCCATTTTACAGGAAGGATGAATTCGAGTACATCGACCATGTTGAAGGAATCACAATCAATATGATTGACGGGAGGAAGGTAGAAACCATCCTGGAACGTAAATCAATATTCACCGAAAAAACAAATGAACGTTTAGGACGGGTAGTGTTTGCCTTTCCGGCCATTCAGCCAGGCAGCATTATTGAATACAAATACCGTAGTACAATGAAACACTATGGCGGCCTGGAAGATTGGAATTTCCAGGAAGAGTTACCCGTGATGGTCAGCAAATATACCCTCATCATTATACCCAATATGGAATTTGCTTACCGGGTAAATAAGGTTCCGGGATTTCCAATAACTGTAAAGAAAGAAACTGACAGAGGTGGTGTGTATTTTGAAATGCACAATATTGCCGGACTTGGAGATGAACCCTATATGGATGCCCGGAGAGACTATCTTCAAAAAGTGATTTTCCAGTTAAGTGGGTATGGTGCGGGGAATTTTGGCAAAACAAAATATATGACTTCATGGGATGAAGTAACCCGTGAATTATTAGTATCTGGTGAATTCGGCAGTCAGCTCAACAAGAATATAGCAGGTACGGATGAGTTTATAAAGCAGGTGAAATTATTGGGGTCGGCTGAAGAAAAGATGAAAACGGTTTTTAATTTCATGCGGGGCAGTATGACCTGGAATGGACCGGGTTTAATGCAAATCCTTTTTTGAGTGATAACCGTTTCTCCAATATTAATTTTGGATACCGTCGTACCATTAACCTCAATATTACTGTTCAGCTTCCAAAAAATTATATGGTAGATGAAATACCCCCATCCGTAAAACTCACCAACCCGGATAAGGATATCACTTTTATAAGGCAGTTGATATACGATAAGGAAAATAATTCTGTGCAGTGCATGATGAAATTTGAATTCCTGAAAAGTCTGTATAAAACTGATACTTACGAAATGATAAAAGCAATGTACCAGAAACTATTTGATTATTTAAA